>Ga0228536_1000398_pt1 | contig 87351 bp, 75 predicted proteins | sample SJ1Smetagenome_FD_168611 | JGI IMG/M metagenome (GOLD analysis project Ga0228536, IMG submission 168611) | Enriched culture of PCE-dechlorinating microbial communities from Ithaca, New York, USA - SJ1.S | ecosystem: Engineered > Modeled > Simulated communities (microbial... > Unclassified...
CGGTCATGAGGCAGACTCTCAGCCAGACTATCGAGTGGGTAGTCAAACAAATAATGGATGAAAAGCAGGATTTTGAACGTATTAAGCTGCAATTGGCTTTATCCTAAAATTTGCAAAAGTTCAGTCAGTATCTTTTCCAGCTCCCTCGACACTGCTATTCCCCTTTAATAAACTCCTCTATATGCCGGTACTTATCAATATCTATATCAATAGACACATCAAAGTTCTTGCAGTTTCGTTTTTTTACGCAATGTTTACCAATTTCATCTATTTTATAAACATTAAACTATATTGTCAATCCTGTTCGTCTCTTAATAAGATTTTCAAGGCTTGGCAACTATCACAAACCCTCCCCGCGGCTGCATCTCAATCGTTGCTTTTCGTAAGGCAGTTTTTTCCAGCGTGGTCTGACTGAAAGTCCTTTCTGCACCATCCGTTATCAGGGTTCCTTTGGCATTGCCCGGGATGAAAGACAAATCGAGAGAGATACTCTTCTTATCATTAGTACCATTAATTCCAGCGATATACCAGGTATCGCCATGCTTGCGAGCCATCACAACATACTGACCTGGGTAGCCGTCCACAAAATGAGTCGTATCCCATGCGGCCGGGACAGTTTGCAGAAATTCGACCACAACCTCCGGCATCAGCTTGTACTCTTCCGGCACCAGCCCGAAATGCTGGACTCCGGATTCAAACACGACCGACAAAGCCAATTCAAAGGCCAGTGTGGTCTTGAGGCGTACCCCGCGGATTCCGGGATTAAAGACGATTGGCGTAAAATCCATCGACCCTATCGCATTTCGGGTAAACGGCAGCACGGTACAATGCTGGGCCTGAAGGTCGGCATTCCGCTGGTCAAAGGTGCAATACTCCATCCCTTTGACCGCCTCCATCGTCACCAGGTTAGGATAGGTCCTTTGCCAGCCGCGAGGGATCGTCGCCCCGTGACAGTTGACCATAATCCCAAAATCCGCGGCATCCTTGAAAAGATCAATATAAAGCTGCATGGCAGCCTGCTTGTCGCCGCCAAAGAAATCCACCTTAACTCCTTTTACGCCCATCTTTTGCAGCCGGGCAAATTCCTCTCGACGTACCGACTTTTCATGCATCCTGTTTTTGGGCGACATCGGGGCATCATTCCATTGTCCGTTGGAGTTATACCACAGGATCACGTCCACATTCTTAGCTTTAGCCCTCTGGACAAACTCGGTCATCTTTTCATAACCAATGTTGTTATCCCAGTTTGCATCAATCAGGATATACTCCCATTTCATTTGGGCGGCAAAATCGAGGAATTGCTCGGCCACCGGCAGCGTGGAACTTTCATCGCTGTAACGAAGCCAATGCCAGGCGGCTTTGCCAGGCTTGACAAAATTGGCTTCGTTTAGTATTGACGGCGAGGCGACATCGGTCATCAGGGTGGACTCAACCACAGGGCTAAGCGTCTGGCCGATGACGATAATCCGCCAGGGAGAGACAAACGGCAGTTGGATTTCAGGACTGACAGGGTCCTGTTCGCCGCGATGTTCTTTGGGATGCGGAAAGGCGATATGATATATCCCTCCTGTGGAATCATGGGCCAGCCTTGCGGCGCAGTATTGCCCATCGACATCGGTATCGCACAGAAGAACCCAGACATTGTCCGGTGTTTTAAACAGAGCAGGGAAAGACCAGCCTTCTCCTATGGGCGAAGGTTTGCCGACCGGCTGCTCGATGACATAATGTTCTTCATACGAAGGCTGGGTCCGTGACCAGCCGGACTGGCCGGGCTGCATGGGGTGAAGCCAGGACACGGTTTCCGGGGCAAAGGCAAAGCCGGTATGTTCCCGCGTTACACTACAGGTCTTATCGGATTTATCCGGAAATGCATAGCGGAATGCGACACCGTCGTTGGACACCTGAAAGATAACCTGCATGGCACTACCCTGAGGATTTTTCAGGGTAAAGACTTTGCGATTGGCCTGATACAGGCAGTGCTTCTTCTTGCCCACAAGCATATCATACTGGTCCCTGACGGTCTCGGTTTTTGAGACCTCAGCAAGAGTCAGCTTGTCAGCAAACGACTGGTCATCCCGAACCAGCCCCAGCGGTGAAGGCTTTATCACCTCTTTGTTGTCCATCCGAACCGCATAGACCGGTTTTCCCTCGTCAGTCAGACTGAACGCCACCTGAATCTTTCCGTCCGGGCTGGATACGGAATCCGACATGGCTGCACATCCTGTGCAGGATAACCCCAACAAAGAACCCATCAATATAATATATATCCATGTAAGCCTGTTTTTAGCCATGTGCCTGTCTCCTGCAGGATTCCTGATATTTTACACGATATTGTTTCGTGTTTTCCCATCCATTGCTCCATCTTCCGAATCAATGATATTGACCATCTTCCGGAGCTGCTCGACGGTCAGAACATTCCTGGCCGCCAGCAGTCGAATAACTGCCGCCAGATAGAGCTTAAGTTGATCACTTTCTCGCCGGAGCTTGAGCAGTTCTTCATCCTGCGACTGTGAGTCTGTATGCATCTCCATCAGCGAGGCCTTTAATATCCTGATGTCTTCTTCGCAATCCTGAATATCGAGTCGATTGCCGACATCGCCTAAAAATAAGGTACGCGCCCAACCCATAATCCACTCCCTTTCGTATTGATGGTTTACAACAACACTAATCACATAACAGGCGTCATTGCACGCCTGTACGATTTTTGAGCCTGAGTATTATTCGCTTTTTTTGCGGATCATCGGCACAACCAGGACCGAACAGGACGCCTTGCGGACGACCTTTTCGACCACATTGCCGAAAAAGGTCTTCTGAAACGAGCTTTTACCGTGACGCCCCATCACAATAAGGTCAATGTTTTGTTTTTGGGCATAGTCAAGAATCTCCAGCGAATCCCTGCCGACACGAAATTCGGCTTTAAACTCCATATCCTTTGGGATTCGGCTGCGATACCACTGGTTGACCCGGTCATCGATATCCTGCCTGGCCTTCTGGTCCACATTGTCGGCTTCGTAGATATAGGTCTTCCAGAACTGGGCATCGGATTCGGGAACCACATGCAGCAGCGTCAGTTGGCAACCCGGATTTCGCATCGTCAGCCAGAGGGCGTATTCAAACGCAAAATCCGAATCCTCGGAAAAATCCGTACAGAACAGAATGCGTTTAAACGGCGTTTTCAGATCCAGCGTTTCATTCATCATGATGGCTCCAGGGGAACTGAAACAGGTTGTATCTGGTTAAACCACTCCGGCAGACAGGTAATGATCTGCGGAAATATCATCATTAATGCTGTCGCGGCAACCAGGGCCAGCAGAAACGGCATGGCCCCTCTGAAAATGGTCTGCAACGGAATATCTCGTTCCATCCCGCTGACGACATAGACACACACGCCGACCGGCGGGGTAATCGCACCCATCTGTGTGACCAGCACAATCACCACGCCAAACCAGATGGGATGATAGCCAAGATTCTGAACAACCGGGTAGAAAATCGGAATCGTCAGAATAATCAGCGCCAGCGCATCCACAAAGCAGCCGGCCACCAGATAAAACATCAGGATAATCGCCATAATCATCCAGCCCGGCAGCGGCAATCCCGCCAGCCCGGAGGCCATCTTCAGCGGCAGCAGGGTAACGGCCAGAAAATGCCCGAAGATAATGGCGCCGGCAACAATGATAATCACCATGCATGAGGTACGAATGGTTTCATAAAGCGACTGCATCAGCATTTTGGCGGTCAGTTTTTTCTGGCATGCGGCGATAACCAGTGCCCCGAATGCGCCAATCGCCGCCGCTTCGGTGGGGGTGAAGAACCCGGCAAACATGCCGCCCATCACAACGGCAAACAGAATCAGCGTCTCCAGCACTCCCAGCAGGGATTGTGTTTTTTCAGCGAGGGTTGTTTTCGGGGCAACCGGGCCAAAACCGGGACGCAGCATACATTGAATCAAAATGGTTACGCAAAACAGCGACGCGGTCAGCAGGCCGGGCAGCACACCGGCCAGAAATAAATCGCCGATGGACTGCTCGGTTAAAATGGCATAGACGATAAATACCACCGACGGGGGAATCATCATGCCCAGCGTTCCGCCGGCGGCCACGGTGCCGGCAGCCAGTTCCATATTGTATTTATACCGCTTCATCTCGGGCAGGGCCACCGCGGCCATGGTTGCCGAGGTTGCCGGGCCTGAGCCGCAGATAGCGCCGAATGCGGTACACGCCCCAACCGTGGACATGGCCAGTCCGCCGGGCAACTGGCCCAGCCAGGAATACGCCGCGGCAAACAGACGCCGGCTGATGCCGGAATGAAAGGCAACCTGGCCCATCAGGACAAACAGCGGAATCACGCTTAAGGTCTGTGATGAAAACGTATCATAGATGTCGGCAGTCAGCACACTCAGTGCAGCCGACGGACTCCGGACCACTGCAAAGCCGACCACGCCGACCACAGCCATCACTAAACCAACGGGCATATTGCTTAACAAAAGCACCAGCAGTGCGACACAACCTGCGATACCAACCAGGGTGGGACTCATAACTTCATCATCTCCTTGCCGGGGCGCAAAAACTCATAGATATACACCAGAACCACTACCGCAAAGGAAAAGGCCAGCATCCAGGGTATCCAGAAGACCGGCACCTGCATGGTTGGGGTCACCTGGCCTACTTTTCGCAGGGCAAACCCGTAAAAGATGAACTCATAGGCGGCAAATCCAAACAAGGCGATTCCCACCAGCCGGACAAAGGTGTTCAGAATGGCCCGCCCGGTGTGAGACAGTCGGTGATACAGGAATTCAATCGCAACATGGCCTTTGACCGCCGTGGTATAAGGCAAAGCCCCGGCGATAGCAGTCATCGTGGCAATCTGAACCATATCATAAGCGCCCAGAAACGGGTGGCGAAACAGCCGCAGGACCACATCGACCAGGGTAATGCCAATCATGGCCATGACCGCCATGGCCGCTACGATCGCCAGCAATCGAACGATGAAATACACTATTCTTTCATATACTGCAATCAACACTGCACCCACCCTGATTCTTTTATTGAGCTGATTTCAATCTGGTCTGAATATCGGCCAGAAACTCCTTGCCCGGCAGATTCTTGCCCTGGGCTTCGGTGACATAGCTGTCCAGAACCGGCTTGACGGCATCGACCCACTTCTGTTTCTCGGCATCGTCCAGAGAGAGAATCTGTTTATTGAGTCCCTTGATAAACTCCCAGCCTTCCTGGTCGGCTTCGTCCCAGGCCTGACCGTGCTTGGCAACCCATTCTTTGCTGACCTCGGTAAAGACCTTCTGGATATCGGCGGGCAACTGCTCCCATTTGTGCTTGTTCATCACGACAAACATGGCCGTCGTATAACCGATAACCGACGAATCGGTCACGGAGCTGATGACTTCGCCCTGCTTCCAGCCTTTGAGGGTTTCGACCGGACAGAGGGTTGCTTCGACCACCCCTTTCTGGAGGGCTTCATAGGTTTCCGGCTGGCTCATGCCGACGGGATTGCCGCCCAGACATTCGACGATTTTCGTGGCAAGCCCTGTGGCTCGCACTTTGAGACCCTTGAGGTCTTCCAGTTTAGCAACGGCTTTCCTGGAGGCCAGAATTCCCGGGCCGTGGGCGTGAATATAAAACAGATGCGTATCGGCGATTTCCTGCGGCTGGTATTTCATTGCCATCTCGGTGGCAATCGTACTGGCCGCCATGCCATTGGGATAGCCCAGCGGCAGATCCAGGCCTTCCAGCAGCGGGAAACGTCCGCGGGTATAGGCAAAACAGCTCATCCCGATATCGGAGATGCCGCTGACCACACCTTCATAGCACTGGGGTGCTTTGGTCAGTGAGCCGGCCGAAAAAATCGTGATTTTCACTTTACCATTGGTGCGGGTTTCGATTTCTTTGGCCCACGCTTCGGCGGTTTTACACTGAATGTGGGTCGGAGGAAAGAAAACACTATACGTCAGTTCGATGGTTTCGGGCTTCTTGGAACAGCCGGAAAACAGGATTGCGCAGGCGAACAGCGATAACACGAGACACAGCAGGGGAATTTGTTTTCTCATTTTACGCCTCTCTTTTTAAACAGGGGTTTTCATTTGTTCCAAACAGCGAAAATTATAAGAACAACCCCCTGTAATCGCAAACCAAAAAACAGACTTTTTCGCACCCGATTTAGACATACCGAATACCTTATCCCAGGGCTTTTCTCCGACATCAGCAGCCAGTAAAATCATCAAATAAATTACGGTGTAACATTTTAAATGCGATAAGAATCTATTACAGTACTGCTGACAAGTTCTTGAAACAGCTTAACTTAAATAGAATATAAGAAACCTGTCGGCCAACAGACCCTGACCCCTGACAAAACAAATGAGGCAAACAGAATGAATGACAGAAAATCCTCCAGTTTGGTACTAAAACCATCAATTTTTCTCATCCTTTTGCTTGGCTTGATGTGTAAAATCAGCCCGGCGGCACAGGACCTGTATTCGGATACCTGGACAGCAACCGACAGCCTCGGACGGACTTTGCCGGACGCCAAACAGGTTGGCCAGCCCAAACCCCATAAATGGGTAGGAATATTTTACTGGACCTGGCACACCATGCACGGCAAACAAGGCCCTTATGACAACACCCAAATCATCACTGCCGACCCGAATCATCCGCAATTCGGGCCGCTCCACGCCCCGCACCACTGGGGTAAACCTGAACTGGGGTATTATATTTCCACAGACCCGTTTGTTTTACGGAAACATGCTGCGATGCTGACCGATGCGGGGGTGGATGTGGTCCTGTTTGATACCACCAATCCGCCATTTACCTTCAAGGAATCGTATATGGCCCTTTGCGAGGTTTTTACGCAGGTGCAAAAAGAGGGCAATCCAGTACCGCAAATTGCCTTTATTTGTCCGTTTGGCGACCCGACGACGGTCGTGGAGCAGGTCTATCGGGATTTATATGAACCTGGGCAGTATCGGTCATTATGGTTCCAGTGGAAAGGAAAACCGCTGATTCTGGCAGACCCGGCCTACCTGAAAGACCCGAAAATGAAGGCCTTTTTTACCTTCCGCAAGCCCATGCCGACCTATTTTGACGGACCCACGGGGCCGAATCAGTGGGGATGGCTGGAGGTTTTTCCGCAGCATGCATTTTATGGGGGCAAGCCGGAACAAATCGAGCAGGTGACGGTCGGCGTCGCACAAAACGCCGTCCATGAAAAACTGGGGCCGATGAGCCACAAAGACGGGGCGTATGGCCGCAGCCGGCACAACGGCCAAAAAGACCCGGCCCCGGATGCAGTGCTCCACGGTTACAATTTTCAGGAACAGTGGGATCGGGCTTTGCAGCTTGACCCACCGTTTATCTTTATCACCGGCTGGAATGAGTGGGTAGCGGGACGTTTTGTCGAATGGGCGGGCTATACCGGCAAAGACACCTACTACCCGGATGCCGTCTTTGTGGACCAGTACAGTCAGGAATACAGCCGGGATGTCGAGCCGATGGAAGGCGGCCACGGAGATAACTATTATTATCAGATGGTCGCCAATATTCGGCGATTCAAAGGGGTTCGACCGCTGCCGATCAGTAACGGACCGAAGACTATCGCCGTGGACGGCCTGTTTGAGGAATGGGAGTCCGTCCGGCCGGAGTATCGGGATACTATTGGCGATACCGCCCATCGGGACCACGCCGGCTATGGCAGCCTGCGCTACACCAACACGACCGGACGCAATGATTTTGTTGCCATGAAGGCTGCTTATGATGCAAAAAATGTCTATTTCTATGCCCAGACGCAAGAATCCATCACCGCGCCGGAAGGCCAGAGCTGGATGCTGCTGTTTATCGACGCAGACCAGAATGCCAAAACCGGATGGAATGGGTACGATTACCTCCTGAATCGCAGCATCTCCGACAACGGAAAGACCACGGTATATCGCTGGGATGCAGCGCAATGGACAAAACACGCTGAGGCGGCCTATCGGACCAAAGACAACCAGATGGAAATGGCCGTCGAGCGGGGGCTTGTAGGATTGCAGGGCAATCCGCTGCGATTTGACTTCCACTGGGCGGACAATATGCAAAACACGCAAAACATTACCGAATTTGCCATCAACGGCGACAGCGCCCCGAATCGCCGATTCAATTATCGGTTCCAGTCTGCGGAAACGAAATAATAGCCTGTAAGACCAACATTTTTTCAAAGGACATGATATGCGAAAGACAGTTTTCACCTTAGCCGTCATCCTGCTGGCTGCAACAGCCGTCAGTCAGGCCGCTTCCACAGCAACTTCCGACTCGGCGTATGAGCAGTTTCAAAAACCCGGGCCCCAGTGGTTGGGCAAGCCCTTCTGGTCATGGAACGGCAAGCTGGAAAAGGATGAGCTGTTTCGACAGATTCATGTCCTCAAAGAGATGGGCTTCGGCGGATTTTTCATGCATTCGCGGACGGGGCTGGCAACCGAATACCTCGGGCCGGAATGGTTTGACCTGACCAATCAGTGTACCGATGAGGGACAAAAGCTCGGCATGGAGGCCTGGCTGTACGACGAAGACCGTTGGCCCAGTGGTACGGCGGGCGGTTTGGTCACGCAGAATCCGGCCTATCGGATGCGGTTTATGAGCCTGCGGCCGGTGGCGGCGGAGCAATTCAAATGGAATGCGGATATCGTTGCGGCGTTTGCGTGCAAGCTGGACGGTGTCGGCTTTACCGATTGCACCCGAATCAACAAAGACACACCGGCCGAGCAGCTTGGGGGCAAAACCGTGCTGGTTTTTACGATTGAACTCATGCAGGAAAACAGCTTTTATAATGGCGCCACGTATGTGGATACGATGAATCCGCAGGCCACACAGGAATACATTCGCCTGACGCATGAACAATATAAAGCCCGATGCGGCGACCGGCTGGGTAAATCGATTCTCGGAATTTTTACCGATGAACCTCATCGCGGCGGCGTCATGTGCGGCTTTGGCTTCGACAACCCCAATTCCCGGTGGATGACGCCGTGGACGGAGGCTCTGCCCGGCGAATTCAAGAAACGATTTGGCTATGACCTTATCGAACGGCTGCCGGAGCTGTTCCTGCAAAAAGACGGACAGGCGGTCTCGCAGGTCAAATGGCATTATATGGAATTAACCCAGCAGATGTTCCTCGATAACTTCGCCAGGCCGCTGTACGAGTGGTGCCAGGCCAATGACCTTCAATTTACCGGACACGTCCTGCACGAAGACAGCCTGACGGCTCAGGCCAATATGCAGGGTTCGCTGATGCGGTTTTACGAATGCATGCATTATCCCGGCGTGGATGTGCTGACCGAAGGCAACCGGGGCTACTGGATTGTCAAGCAGCTCAGTTCGGCGGCGCGGCAGCTCGGGCAAAAGTGGATGCTGTCGGAGCTGTACGGCTGCACCGGCTGGCAGATGCGATTTGAGGATTATAAATATGCCGGCGACTGGCAGGCGTTGTTCGGCATCAATATCCGGTGTCCGCACTTATCCTGGTACACGATGGCCGGCGAGGCCAAACGCGATTACCCGGCCAGCATCTTTTACCAGTCCGGATGGTGGAAGGATTGGGCGGCGCTGGAAACGTATTATGGACGGCTGGGTGTGGTTTTGGCGCAGGGGCAGCCGGTGTGTGATGTTGTGGTCATCAACCCGGTTGAAAGCGTCTGGGCCCAGATCCATGCCGACTGGGCGGCCAATATCGTGCAGCCGCGCAGCAAAGCCCTTCAGGAAATCGAACAGAACTATCAGCAGTTGTTCTACTGGCTGGCCGAGAGTCGGATTGACTTTGATTATGCCGATGAGGAGATGGCCGGACGGCTGTATCGGGTGGTCAAAGAAAATAATCAGGCCACACTGTATATCGGTAAGGCCGCATACAAAGTCGCCGTCGTTGGCAGCATGACCACCATTCGCTCATCCACGCTGCGGATGCTGGAGGAATTTATGGCCGCAGGCGGCAAGGTCGTGTTTGCGGGCGATGCACCGCACTATGTGGATGCCCTTGAGGATAACAAAGCCGGGACGCTGGCCCAGAAGGCCCTTCGGGCTGGCTTCGACCGGGACAGCATTGTCAACGCCTGCAGGCAGCATATTCGACCGGTTGTGGAGGTTCTGGACAACAGCGGCAAGCCGATTGGGGATGTGTACGCCCAGATGCGGCAGGATGACAAGGCCAGCTATTTTGTGTTGATGAACATGAGCCGGGACAAAAGCTATGATAACGCCGTGATTCGCCTGCCGGCCAAGGGGTACGTCGCAGAATGGAATTGCATGAGCGGCCGGCAGCATGAAGTCTCCGGACGCAGCGCTGAAGGGTTCATGGAAATCGTCGCCGACATTCCGCCCATCGGCGAAAAGGTCTATGTGGTTTCGGGCGAGCGGAATGCATCGCCGGCAAAAGCCATCGCAACACGGAAATCGGCCACACCCTGCGCTGGACCCTATACGTATCGGCTCAGCGAGGACAATGTCTGCGTGCTGGATTTGGCTCGATTCCAGATTGATAACGGCGATTGGCAGCCGGAAACCGAAGTCCTGAAAATCGACCAGGCCATCCGCGACACCTATAAAATCGCACGACGCGGCGGCAGCATGGTTCAGCCCTGGTACAACAAAAAATTCGCTCCCAAACCTGTGGTTCGGGGTAAGCTCAAGATGACCTTTGCGTTTGAGGCTCAATCTATTCCCTCGGAGCCGATGACATTATGTATGGAACAGCCGGAAAACTTCACCATCGCCCTGAACGGCAAAGCGGTGTCCGCCAGGGACCTCGGCTGGTGGGTGGACCCGGCCATTCGCAAGCTGTCCATCCCCGCAGGCAGTATTGTTGAGGGCAAGAACGAATTGACACTCGAATGCGGTTTCCATGAAGAAGTGCAGATCGAAGCCCTGTATCTGCTGGGGCAATTTGGCGTCCGGGTTGACGGCACAGCCAGAACTCTGACCGCTTTGCCCGCCAAACTGGCCGCCGGAGATATCACCCAACAGGGCCTTCCCTTCTATTCCGGGTCGGTTACCTACCGCATTCCGGTACCCGCCAACGCCGACGGCAGCAATCAAACGCTCATGATTGAGCTGCCCCAACTCGACGCGGCCTGTGCCAAAGTTCATCGCTCGGATAACGCCCCCAACATGATTGCCTGGCCGCCCTACCGGCTTGATATCACCAATCCGGCCAAAGACGGCTTTGTGGATCTGGAATTGGTGCTGACCCGCCGAAACACCTTTGGCCCGCTGCACCAGAATCCCCTGCGGGCCGGCACCTACGGACCCGAAAACTGGATTACCGGCGGCAGCGGCTGGTCGCAGCATTACATGCTCTGGCCAACCGGCCTGCTCCAGGAGCCTGCGGTGATCGTTTATACCGACTAAAAACGTATCTAAAATTATTATATACAGTCTGAGCCATAGCTCAATCGCGGCCGGATAGGATTTCTATCCGGCCTTTACGTATGCAATAGTTACTACGATTTACGCCTCAACAATAATCCTCCGACCGCAAGCAGCAGCATTGTGGCCGGTTCGGGGATGATGGTCATATTGCTGAAAACGGTTGAACTGCCTGCAGGATTATCGAAATAAATATTAAATTCCGTTCCGTCCTGCCATGTACCGGAAATGCCTGTTACAACACTGTTCGTATAAGAAAGCAGGTAACCCGGATTACAGGTCAATACTATGCGGCTGGCGTCAGGCAATGCATAAGAACTCCGTATTTGGTCAATCCGTCCGCCACTGATTTGCGCCGTAGCGTAAATGCCAATAAGTAAAGTGTGTATTTCTCCTCCTGTAATTACCGTATGGGAATAATCGGCAGCGGTTATTTGCCAAATGCCACCGTAGCCTTCCACAAGAGGACTTGTATTTTTGATTTCTGCTTGACTGTAACCAAAAAGAGTTAGGGCGTCTCCCCCCCCCCCTGTAACAAGCATAGACTGGGTTCCGGTCAGCGTCTTCGCCCCAAACCAATCCCCATCATTAACCTCATAGGTGTATCCTGCCAATGCCGGCAAAGACAATCCCATCAACAACATCACTAAACATTTCATAACTTCCTTCCTTTCTTGAATAAATATAGTATAATGCAAATCCCACACGGATTAAAACTCCGCCGTCTTAATCCGTGTATTTTCTGTTTCCAACAGACTTTGTTCCAGTAAATATATCATTTCCTGCCATGCGTCAGCATTCTCTTGATTTGTCTCAATCAGACTATGTATTTGGTTGATCAATGATAACGCAAGCGTTAAATCAGTATCTATCAATTCCGCTGATTCAACCTTCATATATCTCGCATCTGTGGAACTAATACTTAGAGATTCGGAAACAATTGGGCCGCTTTGAGTCATCATAGCGGAAACCGGCTGCTGCATCGTCAACATATCAACCCGCCAGCAGGCCGCCCAGCACCAGTCCGGAATGAACAACATCAAATCCCCCATATCCACATCCAGGTCGCTATCCAAATCACACATCGGGTTCCAGTGCAGAATCGCATTGGGATCAATCGGATTCGGGAGATTGGGATTGTTCGGATCATACGTCAGCCACGCCGCTGAAAACGCTTCAAATTCTTTCAAATTAACTAAGCCATCCGCATCCCAATCGAGTGGATTATACACATCTTCACAATCGACTTCATCAGCCCCCATTTCCACCGAATTACCTGCGATGCGTGCCTGATTATCCATATCCACTTCGGTCGTGGCGGTTTCATTGGGATCACCCATATCCTTACAAGGTGAATTATAGGCCAGATGGAAATTATCTAAAGACAGATTGGAATACGCAAACACGGGATTGGAGCGAAGATTGCCCTTTGCATCTGTCTGAGTATTGATTCCATAGACATTGTTTGGGTCAGTCAGGCAGGAATGAACGATATCGTTAAGTCCCTGAATATCGACAAATCCCTCGTCTTCGGCGTTATGCCAGACGATGCTGTTTTTAACCTGGGGTTTGGGCAGGGTACCGTAAGAATTGTTGACATAATAAATCCCCGCGCTGGTGTTGCAGACAATCGTATTGTTCCGCAAAACAGGACGGCTGCTCGGCTGAAACAGTCGAACACCATAATAGAGGCTGTTGGTGTTGCTATCCGATCCATTACGATGGACAACACTGTTAATAATAATTGGAATAGAATACCTACAGTTGATACCATTCTGTTTATTGTCTTCAATCGAACAATTTGTTATAAGGAGAGTGAAGTTATTTCCATAGTGATATATTCCATCTGCCCCATTATTGTAAAGCGAAGTGAAAGTCACCTCTGCATTACCATTTTGGCACCATAGTCCATAGTCAACGTTATTACAAATATGACAATTTTGAAGAACAAAATCAACATTATCCCCATAAATGCCATATAATTGCCCCATTTCCACAATCACTCCATCCAGCAGCCCCCCGTCTCCCATCGTTACAATAGCCCTATTTCGCTCCTCAATCCCATTGACCGTCCGAATGTATCCCGACAGGATCGTCGGGTTGGCCTTGATATCTCGCTTGTCTATCGCCGTCTCAGTTCCCGCAAAACCCCCGTACACCGAAATATTATCTGGAATCTCAAAACTCATGGTAGGATCATCGCCCGGATAGTAGGTCCCTTTGGCAACCCAAATCTGCGTCCCGCAGCCTTTTTTCGCCCGCGCTATCGCAGCCTGCAAATCCGTATAAGCATTGGCCCAACTGGTGCCATTGTTGTAACCGGTCGCCCTATCATCCACATAAATCACATCCCCACCCCAACAACAAACCTTCGTCTCACAGACCGCCGTCCACAATACATTCCCCTCGGCATCCAGCAATTCCGCCTCATTGATTAATATCCCATTCGGCTCGGACTGTTCATTGACCATCACCGTCAAAGTAACAGTACCCGGAATACCCGGATAGATCGTTCCTAAATTCCATATAATTTTATGATTTATAATATCATAACTGCCATCCGGCGAAGACGGTGGCATGTAATCCACTTCACGCGGCAGATAATCCACCAGTGTTATTCCCGTCAGCGGCTGCCGTGTGTGATTCGGATCATCCGGATAAAGATAGGTAATGGTGTAGTTGTATTCTGACCACAAATCCTGACACTGACCGTCGGTATCCTCCCGTTTGGATAGCAAAATAGTCAAGGGTATCTCAATCTTCACATTGTCTATTACGTATCCCTGTGTATCGTTTGTGACCATGGCAATACGCCAGTGTGCAATACCAATATCATGAATTATAAATTTCTCGAATCCTGTTTTTGAATTGAACTGTTCACCCAGCTTTCGGCCTGCTGAATCAAACCATGTCAGTCGCGTGGTGCCAATCTCATCAAAATAGCCGGCATCCAGAGAAAAACCATTGACCGTTGTCGGAATATTAGGATCGCCTGGATCTACAAACCACCCTTCAATCGCTCCGGTGTAAAGCGGAGAACCCGATAAGGTATGATAAGGTTCCGGCTCAAAATTGCCCTCTGAGGTAATAAACGGGGCATCTCCACCAAAAACAATTCCACGATAACCATACTGTGTTGTAATATACGTATTTTCTGAATACTCTGAAAAAGTTATGGTTTCGGCGTCGGGAGTTCCAGCAGGAGCTATCGAGTTAGGCTCCGTTGCAGTAGTCCACTCGCCTCTTACGCTTCCGGCCGCAGCCATAAAAAAACAACCCCCCAATAACATAACCAAAGCAATATCCCATCGTTGCCTCATCACACACCGTTTCCTTTCTCCAATCAAATATCCAACCCATCCCTATTTGATGCCCTTTGCGCCCCGCAAGTACGCCTCACAAAACGCACAAAAAAGGAGCATCGCTTATCGTGCTACTGTAGGTTCGCCAGAACCCGCCGAAAACACAAGTTCACGATGCCCCAAGCGGGGCACCGACTCTTGCATCTTTTCGGCTATAAACTGGCGATTTACAGTAAGACGCTTAAAGTCCAGTGGACTATCAATATGAAATTTTCAAATCAAAATTATTTTGTTTTCTTATATCTAATTAAATCCTTATTAACAAAAGAACAATCCTTCACTCTGTATGTTTCCTTTATAATACAAAAACAGACTTACTTTGTCAATAGCTTTCTGATTCTCCAACACCATACTTTTTGACTTTAATGGCCGGATTGACAGGTTCTCTTGTGTTTTGGTGCGAAATCGATTATAATTTTTACCAATTGTGGATAAAAAGCACAAAGATATATCTCTATTGATACGGAACCTATGTTTATCGATGAAGCCATAATACGGGTCAAGGCGGGCAACGGCGGGCCGGGCTGCGTGAGTTTTCGACGCGAAAAATACATCCCCAAGGGCGGGCCGGACGGCGGCGACGGCGGCGACGGCGGCAGTGTGTATTTCGTCGTGGACCCGTCCAAGGATACCCTGCTGGACTTTTCCGGCAAACATGACTGGGAAGCCCAGAACGGGATGCCCGGCGAAGGCAAAAAGAAATTCGGATTGGACGGCGAAGACCTGGTGATTCCCGTTCCCCCCGGCACGATGATTTTCGACCTGCATCGGGGAATCTTGCTTAAAGACATGAACGAGCCGGGGATGAAGGTCTGCATCTGCCGAGGCGGGCTGGGCGGCATGGGCAATGTCAACTTTGCCACCTCAACCCGGCAAGCCCCGCGCTATGCCCAGAAAGGCAAACCCGGACAGGAACGCCACCTGCGGCTGGAACTGAAGCTGATAGCCGATATCGGCCTGGTCGGGATGCCCAATGCCGGCAAGAGCACACTGCTGTCGCACTGCTCGCGGGCCAAACCCAAGATTGCCAATTACCCGTTCACGACGCTCAGCCCCGTGCTGGGGATTGTGGAACTGGACAAGAACCGGCGGTTTGTCATGGCCGACCTGCCCGGCCTGATTGAAGGCGCTCACGATGGCGCCGGGCTGGGACACGAATTCCTGCGGCATATCGAACGCACCAAGATTCTGGTGCATCTGCTGGATATCATGCCGACCGACAACAGCGACCCGGTGGACAATTACAAGAAAATTCGCAATGAGCTGAAGCTGTACAGCGCCAGCCTGACCCGCAAGCCGGAACTGATTGTGCTGAACAAGGCCGACCTCGACCCGGATGCCATTTACATCAGCGACATCAAAAAGCGGCTCAAAGGCAAAAAGGTCGTTACCATCTCCGCTGTCTCCGGCAAAGGTCTGGATGAATTGAAAGAGAAACTCTGGGAAATGGTGGAAAAAAAGAAAAACCGCTCATCTTAGATGGCGTCTCCATCTCCTGAAACGAAACAGGCACTATATGAATATCATCGCAATTGATATCGGCAATACCAACATCAAGCTGGCCTTATACCTGAATGATACCGAGCAATATTTGAAAGTCATCTCAGGCGATGCCGAAGACGCCAGACAGCAGCTTGCATCCCTGCTCAAGGAAAGCTGGAATCAGATTCCCTTAGTCCCCAGCGCGGCCATCCCCGTGCGGGATGGGGTCATCGTGGTCAGTTCCGTCAAGCCGGTCTGGACCAAGCTGGTTGAAGACACCGTCAAAGAGACCCTCTCGGAACGCATCTGTCTGATTGGCCGGGATATCCCCCTGCCAATTGAGACCAGCGTTGAAAATCCGCAGGAAGTCGGCACGGACCGATTAGTCACCGCGGCAGCGGCTTTTTCCGTCGTGGAAGATGCGGTCATGGTCGCCGATTTCGGCACGGCCATCACCATTGACCTGGTGGACGACAATGGCGTGTTCATGGGCGGCATCATCGCCCCGGGCATGGCCATGGGTGCTAACGCCCTGCACACGGCCACGGCAAAACTGCCGCAGGTGGATATCGCCCGGCCGGACAGCGTCTATGGCACCAACACCCGCAAGGCCATCGCCGCCGGCATCTTCTATGCTGCGGCGGGTCTATTGGAAACCATGGCCCGCAAATACGCCGAAGAGCTTGGCAAGTGGCCCCATGTTGTCGTGACCGGAAACGCCGCGGCCATCCTGAAAGACGAGTGCGAGTTCGTCGATTCGTGGGTGCCGGAACTGGCGGTGCGTGGTATCGTGATTGCCTATAAGAAACATTTCTACGAAAAAGAGCACATCGACGAACTGGACGCCGACGACCAGAAGGAGCAGTAATCGTGTCGGCAACGGTCTGCGTACTGACGGGCAAGGGGCATTCGGCCATCGGCAGCATCGCCCTGTGGGGGCCGCAGGCGGAGGTACTGCTGGCTCGCGTGTTCAGACCGTCCGGCAAATTCGACGGATTTCGACCCGGCGGGATTTATCACGGCCACATCGCCGACGCGGATAATCTCGTCGATGATGTCGTCGTGGGGTGCGAAGGCCAGCACCAGTTTGTCATCCATTGCCACGGCAACCCAATCCTGCTCGAAAAGATCGTCCGCCTGTGTCTGGCCAGCGGCGCACAGCAGGGACCCCTGGAAACCATCCTCGATAACACCGCCCCCAATGCAACACGGATTGAAAAGGAAGCCTCTATCGCGCAGCTTGTCGCCGTAACGCTGGATGGCGTCAGAATCATTCAATCGCAAATTGACGCAGGCCTGAGCGAGACTGTCCGCGGCTGGCTTGCCGAAGATAACACCACCTCTGTCGATACCATTCATCAGCAATGCAGGCACATCCTCGACCGCAGCATCATCGCCGGACGGATAATCCACGGCGTGCGGATTGTGCTGGCAGGTCCGCCCAACAGCGGCAAGAGTGCCCTGCTCAACGCTCTGGCCGGCAGCGAGAAAGCCATCGTCTCCGACACCGCCGGCACGACTCGCGACTGGGTCAGCGCCACAATCAAAATCGGGCCTCTCCGCGCTGAAATCATCGACACCGCAGGCCTGGACCCGCAGGCCATCCGTCAGTCCCCGGACGCCAAAGCTCAGCAGATGACCCGGGACCTCCTGCGAGACTGCGACTGTATCATCCTGCTGCAGGATGCGACCCAGGATGCCGTTCCCGAATTCGCTCTGCCCGAATCGATACCCGTGGTTCGGGTCGTGAATAAATGCGACCTCGTCCTGCCACAGCCGCAGCCCGGCCATGTCTATCTCAGTGCCAAAACCGGCCGGGGAATCGATACCCTGCTGGGGGCCATCACCAGAACCCTCGGCACACAGGACCTCACCCCCGGCGAGCCGGTCGCCTTCACCCCACGCCAAAAACACCTACTGGAAGATATCCTGCAATGCCGCGACATTCAGCAGATACAGCAGGTTCTCAGGGATGGTTTTATTGCACCTTTTTCACGAGTTTCCCCATAGATGCCAACGATAGGCAGGGAGTGTAGCTTGGCATCGTTGATGAGGTTGAATAATTATAATAATAATCCATAGATGCCAGGAAGATTTGGCATCGTTGAGATATTGAGCGAAAAATCCAAGGATGCCAAAAGGTCCATCGATGCCAACCTCTCCACCCCCCTGAAACAGGGTATTCTTTGCCAAAAGTCGTTCCGTTTTCACAATAAAACGAAGGTGTGCCTGTATTAAATCGCATTAAAGGATATATATAATCTATTATAATCTGTACTAAAAAGCATGTCTGTGGCCTGACCAGCAAGCCTATTGCATTTCGAGACAAAATTTGGTATGATTTGAATATTAAATGATCTCAGGGCTATGACTGAGATACCCAACCAGTTTATGATAGGATTCATTCAGAAGATATGACGCTTGCAGTGCGGACTGTCTTTTGAACCGATAGATTTCTGGATTCATAAGTATACCCAACGGGTATGATGATTCCGCGACGGCCACAGGCCGTTCTATGCCGCGCGTAGTCACGGGGTCACGTTACCCTACGCAGCCGCGGGGATAAAGCTGTTGCTGGAAGCTGGCGGCTGAAAGCTTTTTAGCCGCGACGAACCGGAAATTTTCAAGCAGGATCAGCATAAACTTTTTCCAGGGCAATACTAACGATAAAATAACCCGGGATAGTGTACGTCTATGCCTTATACGCCGTATCATTTTGGCCCCAGTGGACTGGCGGCCCTTGCGTTCAGACGATGGATCGATGTGCCGGTGTTTGTGCTGGCCAATGTCGCGATTGACTGCGAGGTCATTCTGGACTGGATATTCCAGCCCGGCTGGCCGGTGCATCAGGCTGCGCATTTCCACACCCTCATTTTCGGGGCGGTCTTTGGGGCGGTGTATGGCGCAGCCATGTACGGTATTCGCCCGCTGCGTCTATTGTGTGAGTGGAGCATGAGCTGGTCAGGTCTGCCGTATCGGGCCATCCTGACCAGGATGATTCTGTCGGGCATCCTCGGTGTCTGGGCTCATATCGCGGTGGATTGTATCCATCATGAAGACGTGCAATTGCTCTGGCCGTTCCGGCTGGATAATCCGGTATGGAAATGGATGGTCGGTGCACACCTGGAACATCTGCATGACCTCCGCAACTGGGTGGTCACGACCTGCATTGCCTGCTGGTGCGGGATGGCCATTTATTACGGCTGGCTGGTGGATGTCTTCAGCGTCCGCAAACAGCGTATCGAGGCTATCCGCAAAGCGCGTCGCAATACGGTCGAAAACATATTAGCCAACAATTAGCAGTACCTCATCCGGCCCGAATTGCCCTGCAGGGAATTGACTTCCCGGGAAAAATGGGCATAATAGGCCGGTATTATGGCTGCCAAGAAAATCAAAATCGACAAAGACGATGCCCGCCGGCGGATACTGGCTTTTTTCCCCATCCTCCGGAAGACTTATCCGGAGGCCAAAGTCTCACTGGATTTCAACGCCCCACTGGAGCTGATGATTGCCACCATCCTGGCGGCTCAGTGCACCGACGCCCGCGTCAATATCGTCACCAAAGACCTGTTCAGGAAATACCGCAAGCCCGAAGACTGGGTCAAGGTCAGCCGCGAAGAACTCGAACAGGATATCCGCTCGACCGGCTTCTATCGCAACAAAGCCGCCAGCATCCAGAAAGCCTGCCAGACCCTGATTGACAACTTCGGCGGCAAAGTCCCCCAGACAATGGAGGAACTGCTGACTCTCAACGGCGTGGGGCGCAAAACCGCCAATGTAATTCTGGGCAACTGCTTCGGCATTCAGGGCATTGTCTGTGATACCCACATGATTCGCCTGTCGCGGCGACTGGGATTATCCGCCAACAGCGACCCGGTCAAGCTGGAATTCGACCTGATGGATATCGTACCCAAAGAACAACACGGCGGCTGGACATTGTTTAGTCACTGTATCGTCTTTCATGGACGGGCCTGCTGCAAGGCCCGCAAGCCGGATTGCCCTGCCTGCCCCATCGCCCAATACTGCCCGGCGGCAAATCAGCCCAACTTATGGTGAACACGCGGCTGGTTTTGGTCGATATATCTGTAACTGTTGTGAAACAATCGACATATTGTCCGATAAAAAGGTGCTTATGACTGATTATTCAAAGATTGCTGCTGAAGAAACCTGGCGCGTGTTCCGGATAATGGCCGAGTTTGTGGAAGGATTTGAGCTGCTGTCCCAAATCGGGCCTGCGGTATCCATATTCGGCTCCGCTCGAACTGAGCCTGGCACGAAGTATTATGAGCTGGCTGTCGAGACGGCTCGGGCCTGCGGCCAGGCGGGATTTGCCGTCATCACCGGCGGCGGCGGCGGAATCATGGAGGCCGCCAACAAAGGCGCTCGCGAAGCCGGCGTCAAGAGCGTCGGGCTTAACATCGAGCTGCCGCACGAGCAGGTACCCAACAAATTCCAGAATATGTCGCTGCATTTCCGGTACTTTTTCTGCCGCAAGGTTATGTTCCTCAAATACGCCCACGGTTTTATCACCATGCCCGGCGGATTCGGGACCATGGATGAATTGTTTGAAGCCCTGGTCCTGATTCAGACCCTCAAGCAGGCCTATTTTCCGGTTATCTGCATGGGTAGTGATTACTGGAAGGGATTGTTTGAGTGGGTGGACAAGACCATGCTCAAAAAGAACGGTTACATTGATGAAGCAGATATGAACGTCTTTACCTTGTGTGATGATCCCCAGGAAGCAGTTAAGATTATCACCGATTTCCATAAAGCCAACGGCCGCGGCGGCCTCAAACAACCGCCGGGCATCAAACGCACCTGGAACGGATTTCAATAAACACACGCCCATCAAAAAAGGCTGCCAGAGATAAAACCCTGACAGCCTTTTTCATTTCTATCGGAAATTATGACTAAATCTTTTTGCCGGTGACTTTCTGGGTGACCGTGGCCGGGGTATCTGTGCCTTCGCCCGGACGTCCCATTGCAGGACTGGTCATCTCGCCGGTCAGCTTATCGCCGTCAAGCTGGCCTTTAAACTGGTTTTCAAAGCTTCTTTCGCCAAAGCTCATCTTGACGGTGAAGCTGACATTCTTGTCTTCCACCACCACTTTGTCCACGACAACCGGGCCATACAGAGCACTCATGTCCGGCATAACCATCAGCCATTGGGTCCGATCACCGCGTTCTGAGGCAATGGTCAGTTCCCAGGTTCCGATCAGAGCGCCGCCAATCCGCTTGCCTTCGATCGGATTTTCACCGCGCTGGGTTTTCATAATGCCTGAAATGGTATCGCCTTTGGCGGTCAGTTCATAGGTCATTTCACGCGCCTGGGCGGGCTGGGCCTGGGCATCCTGGCCTTCTCTCTGGCGGGCCGGCATGGTGCGTTTGAAAGTCAGCTTGCCGTCGGCATAAGTCACGTCCGTCGCAGGTGTTTCGCCGCGCTGGGTCTTCCAGATCGCTGCAAACTTGCCGTCTTTATCCTGACTGACCATCAGCGTTGAAGTCATTGTCTGGTCGCCGCGCTGGGTCTGGAATTCCCAGTTGCCCACAATCGCCGGCTTGGCTTTCATCAATGCGCCTTCGAGTTCAAAATCACCAAAATCACTGGAAGTCGCACCCTTGAGCTTGCCGTCTTTGATCGTGCCGGTAAAAGTCGATACAGATTCTTCGCCGCCCCGCCGGTTAATCTGGGAATAGGTCAGCTTGTCGCCATCCAGCTTAATGTCCTTTAATTCACTGGCACCAAAAAAGCTGATCGCCTTGCCGACGAGTTTGCCTTCTTTGTCTTTTGAAAATGACAGGAGGGATTCCATCGGACGTCCGTTAAAGTCCGCCTTGACCTGCCAGATGCCAACGATATCAGCCTCGGCTGCAACCGCTGCAGGAACCATCCAACACACTGCCATCAGCCCTGCGATTGTAAGTAATGCTGTTTTTTTCATGCTACACTCTCCTTACACTCTGATTGATTTGATATGCACCCGACTACATTGCCGAGCATGCCTGTCTATATTTGGATACTTCATGTCCTGACCCTAATTATAATGGTAGATAAAGTAAAGACGCCGTAGATGAAATAGATATTTCATTTTTTTCATGTTTTTGACGGAATTACATGTTTGTGTGTATTCGCAATATGCTTGCGACCGGCGGAATAAGTGATATAGTTAAATTTCTACTGACTTCCCGGACAGTGAAGGAAAAATTGATAAAAACAGGAGGTGATTATGGACTTAACACAGGTACAATCGGCAGAATGCTGCCCGCAATTCAATCCCGAAGGCTGGGATGGCAAGACCTGGATTTGGCAAGACAAACTCTTTATGCAGGATAACGTTCGGGCATTATTTCATATTCCGCTCAATATGGGCACGGTGATTCCCCGGATGTGGAACCAGATACAGGATGCTCAGGCGGCGGTACCCATGAAGGACTTCGTGATGCTGGCCTGCGACCCGACCCCGTGGAAGACGGAACTGTATTTCAACGTGACCAAAGACGTGCCTGGGGCCAAGATGGTCCGACTGTCAGGGACGTATTTGACCAAAGTCTTCGACGGGCCGTACCGCGACGCTCCCAAGTGGCTCAAGCAGACAGAGCACTATCTGGCCGGCCAGAATAAAAAGGCATCCAAATATTACTTCTACTACACGACCTGCCCCAAGTGCGCCAAACAATACGGCCACAACTACGTCGTCGTCTTCGCCCAGGTCGCGTAAAATGAAGCTATAGGACAACGTTATGAGAACGCATGTTGAATTTTATTCGACCCAGTTCCCTCCCTACCCTGATGAAGAGGAACAAATCAATCCCGGCGTATGGGGTAAAAGGCTCGCCGAGTACCTCAAGACACACCTCCAGACACACGGTATTCCAAGTGGAGAAATCTTTGTTGAAGACTGGGGCGTCGGTATTCCAATTGAGGGCATGGAACACAATATCTGGATTGGTTGTGCCGGCTATCAAGACAATGATAATTCCGATGGCTTTTTGTGTTTTATTGAACCCTCAAAAGGATATATCAGAAAATGGTTTCGTAAAATCGATATCAGCGAAAAGATTCAGCGGGTTGCAGACACCCTCGATCTTATCCTCAAAAACGATCCGGATATTCGTGATATCAACTGGTGGAAGGGGAAATAAGCTTCAGTTGTAGGATTTATTAATCTTTTTATTAACAACACATATCCCGTCCACATTTATTACAACCAGCCAATACCATAAATTTCTTGATATTCGTCCAGTATATGGCTAAAATTCATCCACGGAATGGACGAATTTACATTTAAATTATTATTCCTTGTCTTTTAAGGTTTTGCAATGATACGTCGGAATATTGCAGAGGCCATAAAAACCGCCTTATCGGACACACCGGTCGTTCTTTTAAACGGTGCCCGACAGACGGGTAAAAGTACTTTGGTCCAATCTCTTATCGGAGATTCCGGAGCTAATTACTTGACTTTTGATGATAGCACCGTAACCGCGGCTGCCGCAGCCGACCCGCAAGGATTTCTGGATAGATTTTCCGGACCGATTATTCTGGATGAAATTCAACGCGTTCCTCAATTATTCAATGCCATAAAATTGAGTGTGGACCGCAATCGCATTCCGGGTCGTTTCATGTTAACCGGTTCCGCCAATGTCTTGCTTTTACCGAACTTATCCCAATCCTTAGCTGGCAGAATGGAAATCTTAACTCTCTGGCCATTCTCACAGGGAGAAATCGCCGGTCGGCGTGAATCATTTTTGGATCAGCTATTTGACAAACAGGCGGTCTTTACCAACGTTGTATGCGACCGTCAGGATTTGTCCAAAAAAATGTGTACCGGTGGGTACCCGGAGGTAGTACAGCGGCAAGACCCTCAAAGACAGCAAGCGTGGTTTGGTTCATACATTACCACGATTCTGCAGCGGGATGTACGTGATATCTCACATATCGAAAGTCTTACCGCAATGCCAAGGCTTTTATCGCTATTGGCAACGCGTGCCGCAAGCCTGCTGAATTTTGCTGAGATATCCCGCAGCAGCGGTTTGACACAAACGACAACAAAACGCTATATGGCGTTGCTGCAAATGTTGTTTTTAATTCATCTCCTGCCAGCCTGGTCTGGAAATCCAAGCAAACGACTTGTTAAATCTCCCAAATTGAATCTGTGCGACAGTGGTCTATTGTGTTTTCTGACAGGATTAGATGCGGCTCATCTTGACAATGAATCCCAACGCTACGGTGCCATCCTGGAAAATTTTGTCGTGGGTGAATTATTGAAACAATCAACATGGTGCAAAACCCGCATGGGTCTATTTCATTACCGTTCCCAAACAGGTCAGGAAATCGATATTATCCTGGAAAATTCCTCAGGTAAAATAGCAGCCGTCGAAATCAAATCCGCCGCATCGGTAACCGCAAAGGATTTTATCCCGATGCGACAACTGGCACAGGATGTGGGGGACCGTTTTGTTCGGGGGGTTGTGCTTTATGTGGGAAAACAAACCGTACCATTCGCGGACAACCTGACAGCCCTTCCTGTTTCTGCAATATGGGCGGAATAAATCCCTAAGAAATCCGAAAATAGTTTCCTGAAAACCATTCCCATGTATATCATGGCTAAGTTATATTCAGAGATTGCGATTATCATTTCCGACGGGTTGCCAAGTCGGTATTTCCTGCAAACAAGTCCCGGACGGCTTCGAGGTAGCCGTATCCGTATTCCTGTTCCGGCTCGAGACAGCTTCCCTCCGGCCATTCGTTCCAGGCATTGATGGTCATCACCTTCGGCTCGACTGACGACGCCAGCAGCCGATTGATAATCATCTGAGTTGCTTCCTTAAAGGCTGCGGGGGTGTTGCCCTGCATAACGGGATTGACCACATGGGCGGCAGGTCGGGACCAGTCGGCCTCAGGATGGGCACGCGGGCTGTTATCCCAGTTGATGGTCGTATTGGGGAAATAAGGCACGGGGTAATTTTTCAGTGCTCCATCGAGAAAACCAAGATAGCGGTCGCGTCCCCATGCGTAATCCGAAATTGGGAAAGTGCCGTAGTTAAGAGCACCATGATGCACCCAGGTGTAGCCGGTCAGGCTGTCCAGCTTCAGTTCCGCACACAATTTGGACCAGTCAGCAGGCGTGGTACCGCCGGGCAGATTGGGCTGCCCCCACAGGATTGCATTGATGTGAAGGCCGGGAAAACCTGCCTGTTCAGTCTTTTTTCGGAACTGGTCGAGGGCTTCGCGTGCGGCCTGAACCGTACCAAAGCTATTGAGAAACAACTGCATCTCGTAAATCGAGAAATAAGGCTTGCCGTCGATTTTCCAATAGCTGGGATGCTTGAAATAACGGCCGATGACCAGATCCGTGATCGTTTCCCATGTCTGGGACTTGATTTTGCCGGGATAAAGCAGTTTAATCGGTTCGGCAGGATTGTATCCCTGAATATCATACCAGTCGTGATTGGCCCACATCAGGGCAAACCGGATGCGATTATTGTTGCGAGCCTTGAGAAAACCTTGATCCAGAGCGCCTTCGAGATACGGGCCATCGTCATAATAGTACCAGTCAAAAATAAAGGCATCCACGCCGTAATCGGCGGCGGCGTCAATCTTTTGGGCCATCACATTCGGGTCGGATTCATCCTGATACCCCCAGACCGGCACTCTGGGTTGCTTGTGCCCGGCAAATCGCGGCTTGGCTTTGCGAATCAAATCCCACTCGGTAAAACCGGGATATTTGGCCTTATCCCAGCGGGGATGCGGGTGCGTACAGGGGTAATAATAAGCTGCGACCGTAATATCCGCCGCAGACGGCTCTGAGGATGCCGCAAATAAATTAACACAGAGACCCCCACAGACGACAATCAAACACACCACTGCTGTATGTGTTCGCATTATTTACTCTCCTGAATGTTGTTTATCGATTGGTCATCGCCTCATGATAATGTTCTATCAGATAATCCTCTTTCGGCCCGCCCAGATGGGACCACGGCAGCACCTTGCCGGGCGTATAGGCCCGCTGAGCACAGGCATCCAGATCCATGCCGTTGTCAGCAAAGGCCTTTTGCCATACGGTAATATCGAAACACTCATCCCACAAATCGAATTTCGCCCCTGCCCGCCAGGCGGATTCAATCACCGTACCCAGCCTGCGGTCGCCGCGGGCCAGCGCCGATTCCAGCACGCTGCATTCGATATGATGAAACTTCAGCGACACACAGCGGGCATTGAGCTGCCGCTTGCGGTCGATCATCACTTGTTTGGCGCGATGGAAATAGTCCGCCGAGGCCTGCCCCAGCCAGCCGAACGGTGTATGCGGCTTGGGAACCAGCCAACTGACGGCGGCATTGACACTGGCCAGACGACCGCGAACTTCTTTGGACAGCATGGCAATCCGGTAAGACAAATCCACCACTGCCGCAAGGTCGGCTTCGGTCTCGCCTGGAAAGCCCGCCATAAAATACAGCTTGACCTTCTGGAATCCGGCCTGATACGCGGCACGAACCGCGGCAAACAAATCTTCATCCGAAATCGGCTTATTGATCATCTTGCGCAGGGCCGGACTGGCCGCTTCTACGGCGATGGTCAGCCCGCTTTTGCGAACCGCCGTGACCATCTTGGGCAAAAGCTGCAATTGCTCCTGCACCCGCAGACTCGGCACGGAAAGACCTACATGCCGCGGGGCAAAATACGCCGTGAGCTTATCGATTAATTCTTCCAGATGCGGATAATCCGCCGTCGATAGCGACAGCAGGCTGATGGTATCATAGCCGGTCGCGGCGTATTGCTGTTTGGCAATATCCAAAATCCGGTCGGGACTGCGGTAGCGAATCGGCCGCCGGCAAAATGACGCCTGACAAAACCGGCATCGACCCGGACAACCCCGCATAATCTCAATGCTGATACGGTCGTGGACCGCCTCGACAAACGGCACCACCGGCCGGGCAGGGACGGGGGCGTTTTCAAAATCCTCCACGGCGGCATTTTCCAGACGGGCGGGAACGCCGTCGGCTTTGGGACAAATCGACTTCAATTCCTCGCCGTCATAGTCCACCGCATACAGGGAAGGCACGTATAGACAATCGAATTGCCTGGCCGCAGCCAGCAGAAAGTCCGCTTTGGAATGGCCCTGCTGCTTATGCTGTCGATAAAGCGCTATTACTTCAGGCAGTACCTCTTCGGCCTGCCCGAGGAAAAACAGATCCGCAAAATCCGCCAGCGGCTCGGCACAGTTGGCAATCTGGCCGCCGACAACAATCAGCGGATGGGCCTCGTCACGCTGTGAGGCCCGCACCGGCAGACCGGCCAGGTCAATCATATTCAAAAACGCCGTATAACACAGCTCGTTGGTCAGGCTGAATCCCAGCATATCAAAATCCCGCACCGCAGCTTTGGATTCGAGGGTAAACAGCGGCAGGCTGATTTTTCGCATCAGCTCCTCGGCATCCAGCCACGGGGCAAAGACCCGTTCGCAGGCCACGCCGGGGTCGCGGTTGAGCAGGTCATACACAATTGCCAGACCCGTATGGCTCATGCCGATTTCGTACACATCGGGAAACGCCAGCGCCACCCGGACATCGCAGTCGGCCGGATTTTTCCGCGTCTGGTTGATTTCGCCGCCGATATAGCGGCCCGGCTTACGCACAAACGGCAGGAATTCCGCTTCCACCCGGGACTTTAGTATCTCTGGATTTTTTCGATTCATTCCGATATTATACACAAAAAGTCGTTTTTGTACAGGCTAACACGATGACAAACAAGCTGCAAAATGTCGGAAAATATGTCGCCCCAGCCGTTTTCCTCTGTGTTCTGGGCGGGCTGATGTGGTACCAGTCGCGCCAGCACCGCAGTTACTACAACAGCGGCTATCGATCCATTATGGGAACCTTTGCCCAGGTTACCGTCGCAGCCGGCAGTGAAGAACAGGCACAAGGTTTTATCACCGCCGCCTTTGCCGAGATGGACAAGGTCAACCGCATTATGAACGACTGGGACCCGAATTCCGAAATCTCGCAATTGACCCAGACGGCATATCCTGAACCGAAGGTCGTCAGCCCAGAACTATTCGAGGTGATTGCCGCATCCATCGACTACAGCAGACTCAGCGATGGAGCATTCGACATCACAGTCGGCCCCGAAACCCAGCTCTGGCGGCAGATGCAAAAAACCGGACAAAGACCGTCCGCTGATGAACTGGCCGCCGCCCGGGCCAAAGTCGGCTATGAAAAAGTAACACTTAACCCGACGGACAAGACCGTTCAATTTGCCGTCGAAGGGATGAAGCTGGATGTGGGGGCCATTGCCAAGGGGTACGCTGTCGATATCGCAATGGAGGCCATGCGAAAACTGGGGGCTGTCGCGGGCATGGTCGATTTGGGCGGCAATGTCCGCTGTTTCGGCCCCGGCCCGGCGAGAGGCAACTGGTATATCGGCCTGCGCGACCCGCGTAACAGCGAAAATTATACGGTCAAGCTGCGGCTTAACGAGATGGCCGTTGCCACCAGCGGCGACTATGAACGATACGCCCTCGTGGACGGTCAGTCCCAAAGCCATATCCTTAATCCCAAAACCTCCGAATCGGTCAAGGAACTGGCCAGTGTCACAATTATCGCACCGACAGCAATACAAACGGATGCCTTATCCACGGCAGTCAGCGTACTGGGCAAAGAAAAAGGATTGGCGCTCGTTGAAAAAATACCCGGTGTCGAGGCGATTGTGATGACCTCGGCCCAGCCGGATCAGCGGATTGAAACCCCCGGTGCCAAACGATTCATTGAACAGTAGCCCAAGCCTCTGAGCTTGGGGTTAAATTTCATACCGCAGGCATTCCACTCTCATATTGGCAAGCACGGAGGCTTGCCCTACAATAGTCCATGCCTGGGATAACACTCTATTTTGTATTATTTGGATGCTGCCAGTGTGTCCAGATATCCCAGGCACAGGGCCGACCAGGTTTCCAGCGTATTTTGTGCCGCACGCAACTCCGGCAGCGACATGAACGTCATCTGGGTAATCATCTGCTCGCGCCGGGCAACCTCTGGAGCAGCCAGCGTCCACAGGTGTACCACGCCCAGATGCACGCTGCCGACTTCATTGGAATCATCGTTAAGCAGCGCGATGATCTGATTGGTAAATGTCGTGTTGACCGTCACTTCTTCTTCCACTTCGCGTTTGACGGCATTGAGGTAGGTTTCATAGAAATCACCGAACAGGGCCATGTCGTCGGTGGGGTTGATATGACCACCGATGCCGATGGAGCGGTTGCCGACCAGGCGCGTCTCACCGGCCCGTTTGCCCCGGACATAGCTGAGATACCGCCCGTCGCAGGCCATCAGCACATAAGGGATAATCTGCTTGAACGAGGGGTCCTTCTCGGCCAGAGAACGAGGCATAAAACGCGGCACGCCGGGAGCAAATATCGATTTGAGATACTTGTCCGTATCCATCATCAGACCGTGGAATATCCCGACTTTTTCGAGTTCCTTACGCGGGATAACTAATACCTGTTCTTCCTGTGCCATATTATTCACTATTCTATGTATTTCGTTTTGTTCTGCGGGGCAATCCCCAAAGGCAGCCACTGTAAAGCATCTCCCTGAAAAGTCAACGCCAAAAAAGCGTGAATCGCAAAGGGAACACTTTGACTACGATGCCGCTGCGGTCTGCTTGTCCTCGGGATTGACATCGGCCGGGGCGGTTTTGCCGCGATAGACAATCACCTTGGTCGGGCATTTGGTCATCGCCGTAGTCACGGCCTCGGATGGGGCATATTTTTCGTAATTCATCCGCGACAGATTATCGGCCACGGTGAATAAATCAGTCTGTTTGGCACAAATGCCGCAGCCGATACAGCCGACCTTACAAAAGGCACGGGTATTTTTGCCGCTTTCCCGGCTGCTGCAGGCCACCGTCACCATGGGTTCGCTGGTAAACGGAACCATTTTGATCAAAAACCGCGGACAGGCCCTGCTGCAGGCGCCGCAACCGGTGCATTTGCTGTAATCCACCGTTGCCAGACCATTCACCACATGGAGGGCATCGAACTTGCACGACCGAACGCAATCCCCAAATCCCAGACACCCGAATGCACACGCCTGCACCGGCGGCTGGGCATTGGCGGCCGTACAGGCCGGAATGCCCCGATACCGGGCATAGAACGTCTTGTCGGTTTTATGTCCGCGGCAGTGAACGATAGGCCGCTGCGGGGCGCCCGAACCGCTGATTTGCAGATTCAGAACAATAGCGATTTTATTCATCGCATCCGCACCGCCGGGAGAACAGCGTCCCAGCAGTTCCGGATTGGCCGCCACCGCTTTGGCATAGGAGGCACAGCCGGCAAATCCGCAGGCTCCGCAGTCGATTTTCGGCAGCGCCGCATAGACTTCTTCAACCTTGGGGTCCTGCTGAACGCGCAGTTTGATGCTGGCAATGAGCAAGACGACGGCAAAACCAGCTCCAAGACTAAGCATCAGTAAGGCAGCCGGCCATGAGGCCTGAAAGAAATCCATTGCAGAAGCCGAAAGAATCCCGTATTCCATGTTTTACTCTTTCATCGATCCAATAACGAGCTTTACTTAATCATTCCCGCAAAACCCATGAATGCCAGCGTCAGCAATCCCGCGGTAATCAGGGTAATCGGCGCCCCCTGAAGGCACTCAGGAATATCCGCCAGGGCAAGGTTTTCGCGGATACCCGCCATAATGCAGATGGCCATGGTAAATCCAATCCCGGCGCCGAAACTCAGCACCACCGCCATCAGGATATCGTTGACCTGCCACAGATTCAAAAACAGGCACAAGCCCAGAATGACGCAGTTGGTCGTAATCAGCGGCAGAAAGATGCCGAAGGCCTCGTACAGTGTCGGGAAAAATTTCCGCAGATACATTTCCACCAATTGGACGGCCCCGGCAATTACCAGAATAAAGCAGACATAACGGGTGACTTCCAGCGCCGTTCCGAGCAAAAACAAGTGATCAATCAGCCAGGTCAATGTCCCGGCCAGGGTGGTCACAAAGGTCACGGCCAGCCCCATGCCGAAGGCCATATCCAGCCGCCCCGAAACACCCAGGTACGGACAGCAGCCCAGAAACTTGGTGAAGACCAGGTTATTAATCAGAACGATGCTGATAAACACTAAGACGATATGTTCCAAATATTCCATAATCCATTACTCCAGAAAAGCCCGATGTCATCAGGCTTTTTTCTTCGTGGCCAGATTGACCAATCCAAGTATCAGTCCCAGCGTGACAAACGCGCCGACCGGCATTGCCATTCCCGCCCAGGGGACAAAACCGCCGGGCATCACCTGCACGGTCTCAAAAATCCTGCCGGTGGACAGGACTTCGCGGATAGAAGCCAGGATACACAACACCACCGTAAAACCGATACCATAAGCCAGACCATCAATCACACTGATCCACGGGCCGTTTTTACTGGCACAGGCCTCGGCCCGGCAGATAATAATGCAATTGACGATAATCAGCGGAATATAAGGGCCTAATTTGGCACTCATCTCCGGCAGATACGCCTTCAGGAATAAATCCGCAATCGTCACAAACGTGGCAATTGTCAGGGTGAACATCATGATGCGCAGATGCGGCTTGAGCAGGTTTCGCATCAGGCTGACCACCAGATTGGAACAGATCAGAACGAAGATGACGCTAAGCCCCATGGTCAGGGCTGCTTTGGCGCCGGTAGTTACTGCCAGGGTCGGGCACATCCCCAGCAATAGACGCAGCACGGGGTTTTCCGACCAGATGCCGGCGGTAAAGGTACTGCCGATGGTTAATTGTTTATCTGCCATAGTGTGTAACCTTAAGGATTAATCAGTTTTTTTTCGGTCAGTTGTTTTTGAATCGGTTCAATAAACTGATTCAGGATATTGATTACCGATTGGCTGGTCACAGTCGCGCCGGTAATCGCAATAATTTCAGAATCGATTTTTTTGTCATCCCCAAATTTTGCCAGCGTCAGCGGCCCAGCGGGGACGCCTTTAAACTGGGCCTGATAGAAGCCGTCCTTGATATTGATTTTATCACCAAAGCCGGGGGTTTCGTTGCTGCTTAATACCCCAAAGCCCAGCAGAGTCTTGAATTGGGCATCGGCGGCAACGACTAATTTGATTTTGTCGGCGAATCCGCTGCCCTCACAGACGAACGCCCAGCCGACACAATTGCCCGAGACATCCAGACCTTTGCGAACATCGGCCCTGATGCTTTTGCCGCCGCCAAAATCCATAACGCTTTTCCCGCCCTGGAGTTCCAGGGTGATGTTGTCCTGCAGCGGTTCAAATTTTTCCGCCGCCGGCAGCAGCAACCGGGCCAGATTGTTGAATTTATTGATCTCGTTCTGGGCAATTTTGGGTGCCCAGGCCGTATTGGTCACGGCCAGAAGTCCGCCGAAAAACACGGACGAGACCATCAGCAGCCAGCTTTCCCGGAAGAACAATGCAATCTTACTGGACATGGGGTTTTCCTCCTGCCGGAATCAGCCGGGTAAAGCGGTCAATCAACGGCGTCAGGGCATTCATAATCAGGACCGCGTACATCACGCCTTCGGGATATTCACCGAGAATGCGAATCAGCATAATCAGCACACCTACGCCAATGCCGAAAATAAACTCGCCTTTGCATGTCAAGGGGGACGTCACCGGGTCAGTCGCTATAAAGAACGCACACAGCATCATACCGCCGCCGACCAGATGATAGACAGGACTGACATAGACCTCCGGCTTAATCAGCCACCCAACAGAGGCAACCACGGCAGCCGAAACCAGAACCATCGCAGGAATGCGCCAGGTGATGGTTTTACGGAACAGCATATAGACGCCGCCCAGCAGAATCGCCAGGGCACTGGTTTCACCGAGACACCCGCCTTCGGTACCAAAAAAGGAATCCCGGTAAAACTTGCTGACTTCCACGGCATTTTCCTGGCCTTTGAGCGACGCCTTGCTCCAGGCCATCGCCGTGGCCTGTGTGGTGGCATGGGTATTGGCGGCGGTCATTGTTTTGAGAGCTTCGTCTTTGGCCGTCGCCGGAGCCATCCAGGAGGTCATCAGGGTTCCAAAAGAAATGGCCAGAAACACACGAGCCGCCATTGCCGGATTGAATACATTATAGCCAAGCCCGCCATAGAGCATCTTGACAATCAGGATGGCAAAAACCCCGCCAATGACCGCAACCCACCACGGGGCCGCCGGCGGCAGGGAAAACGCAAGAATCACCCCCGTCACAACCGCACTGAGGTCGCTTAACGAATTGGGTTTCCTGCGAACGACATTCACCAGCCATTCACTGAGTAAACAGGAACCGACCGAGCACAACAGCAAAACGACGGCATACTGGCGGAAAAACCAGATGGATGCTGCCATCGGAAACGCCAGCCCAATCAGCACATCCAGCATCACCCGCTGAGTGGACAGCGGCTGGCTGATATGCGGAGCCGGCGAAACGGTTATCTTACTGAGCATGGAAACAAAGTCCTTTCAATTATGCTTGCAACTGTCGTCTATGCCTTCTTTTTGGCGCGGGCGACTAATAACTTTCCGGTTTTAATGTATCCGGTCAATTCGATATTGGCTGGACACACATAACTGCAGCAGCCGCACTCGATACAGGCGGACATGAAGTATTGCTCCTGGGCAACATCCAGTTTATTCGCCTTAACCGCATGGGCAATCCTGGTGGGATTGAGATTTTCAGGACAGGCCGAAAGACATCGCCCGCAGCGGATACAGGCGGTCTGAGTCTGGTTAAACTTGGCCTCGGTGACTTCTTTTCGGGTCAGAAACGTCAGGCCGCCGTTGGTCTTGGTAATAGGAGTTGAAAAGTCCGCAATCGCAAATCCCATCATCGGCCCGCCCATGACCACCTTGGCTGCGGTTTCAGTCAACCCCCCGCAATAATCAATCAATTCCTGGACGCTGATCCCGATAGGACAATAATAATTGCCCGGCTTGCAAATCGCCCGGCCGGTTACAGAAACCACGCGGTGCGTCAGCGGATTTCCGAAGACCACCGCCTCGGCAATTGCCGCTGCCGTGGCAACATTCACAACACAAGCCCCAATAACCGGCGGAATGCTGTTTGTGGGGACGATTTTGTTCCAAACGGCACGTATAAGCTGTCTTTCGCCGCCCTGCGGGTACTTGGTCTTGACGGGAACAACCTGAATATCTTCATCATTGTCGAGCGATTCTATCGCTTTATTGAAGACGGTAATGGCTTCGGGCTTATTGTCTTCAATGCCGATTCGAATTTGCTCCACCCCGGCGGCTTTTGCTGTAAGTCGTATTCCAGCAAGTACTTGCCACGTCCACTCAAGCATCACCCGGTAATCACAGGTTAAAAACGGCTCACATTCGCAGCCATTGACTATCAGGATCGTCTTGGGCATCGCAGGATTGGGTTCGATTTTGACCCGAGCCGGGAAGCCTGCTCCCCCCATACCGACAATACCAGCATCCTTAATCGCTCGGCAAATCTGCTCGGAAGTCCATTTCGAAAGATCGAGCCTGGCATCAAACCCCCCGGCCACCGGCAATTTGGGTTCGTTTTGCGCAGGATCAACATCGATAACCACGGCCATAGTTCTGCCCAGAACCGGATGGGGAGCAAGAGTTATATCTTTGACCGTACCGTTGACCGGAGAATGAATGGCCGCCGAGACAAAGGCATCCGAAGAGCCAATGACCTGACCTGCCTTGACCGTATCCTTTTTATTAACAACAGGTTTGCAGGGAGCCCCTAAATGCTGACTCAGTAAAACCACAACCTGTTTTGGATTCGGAATCACCTCAATCGGTCTTCCCTGACTGTACTGCTTGCCTTCCGGCGGGTGAACACCGCCGGGGAAGCTGAATTTTCCTCGTGTTTCCATCACGCTTTTCCTATTTAGGACACCTTGAATGTCCGGATTTGTGTCGAGTCAAGTATCGAATCCCCAAAATTGTCACAGCGGCGGCGACCAAGCCCATACTCAACAACGCCACCGTAAGCAATTTTGGGTTATCGATTTTGTTTTTCAACCACGGCTGAGCGATACCTGCGGCACAGACAAATGCCGCTACGGGTAGAACGAAAGCCTGAATCGCTTTCCAAGTAATATTCGGGCCTTGAGACTGGCCAACTATCTGATAGACCTCTTTGCAGGTATCTTGATGCCCGCAGCCGGCACAATGTTTATCCATTTATTGTTCCGCTTTCACAAGTACTGATTTTTATATAGTCCAAACCCCCTGCCTTTGCAAGAAGATTTTTGACTGCTGCGAACCGGTGCGTTAAAGATTTGCAATTAGAATAGGATTCGAGTATAATAATTGTTTCTATAAACAATAACAGAGTAACCCTGTCGGCTTTTATGGAACGTACAGATAATCTAAACATCAAATGTTTCCGGTCGTTGATTACGCCGGAGGAACTGAAGCGGGAATTTCCGCAGACTGAAGAAGCTGCGCATCTGGTTGCTTCTTCGCGAAGGATTATCGAGAACATTCTGACCAATAAAGATCAACGCCGACTGGTGATTACCGGACCTTGCAGCCTGCATGACCGCGAAGCGACTCTCGAATATGCTGGACGGCTGAACAAGCTGCAGATGGAGCTATCCGGGAAAGTCTTGCTGGTCATGCGGGCCTATTTTGAAAAACCCCGTACCACTTTAGGCTGGAAGGGAATGCTCTATGACCCTCATCTGGACGGGTCGTACGATATTGAATTCGGCCTGCGGCAGTCTCGCGGCATTCTTTCGGAAATTGCCAAACTCGGACTGCCGGTGGCAACGGAAATTCTGGAGCCGATTATTCCGCAATATCTGTGTGATTTGATCAGTTGGGCCGCCATTGGTGCCCGGACCAGCGAATCGCAGATTCATCGGCAGATGGCCAGCGGGCTTTCAATGCCAATCGGTTTTAAGAACGCCACAGACGGCAATCTCGCCGTGGCGATGGACGCCATCAAGGCCGCGGCCAGCCCGCATTCATTTCTGGGGATTGACCGTGACGGCAAAGTCGTCGTCGCCGAAACCAAAGGCAATAAATACGGCCATCTGGTCATGCGAGGCGGAACCGGCGGTCCGAATTTTGCCAGTGAATTCGTCGCGTTTGCCGAAGTGCTGCTGCAAAAAGCCAACATCGACAATGGCATTATCATCGATTGCAGTCATGCCAATTCTCACAAGGACCACAAACGGCAGAAAGACGCCCTGTATGATGTCGCCGACCAGATTCGCAGCGGCTCGACGGTCATTTCGGGTGTGATGCTCGAAAGCTTTATCAAGGAAGGCCGGCAAAGCATCGGCTCGGTGGGCCAGCTCAAATACGGCGTATCCCTGACGGATTCCTGCATCAGTTGGGAAGAAACCGAAGAGCTGGTTCGCAACTTCGCCGGGGCGATCAACATCTAAAGCAGCAGCAATATTTCTATTTCCACTGGTGCTGACGGACGCCGGCGAGGATCTTTTCCGCACACTCCAGCGCCGCAAGGCCTTCCTCGGCGGTCACTTCGGGACGGCATGAGGGATTGGCAACCGCGTTCAAAAAGGCCTGCTGCTCAACCTTGAGCGGTTCGGCATCGGTAATATCCAGTTGTTCGATATGCAGCATTTCCGTCCAGTTGACAGTGGAAAAATCAAAGTCCTGAGCGGCCTGATGCTCACGAATCCACTTGACCATATCCACGTTGGGATCGGTTTTGATGACTATGCCTTCCCTGGATTGATAATTCAGACTCAGATAAGCCTGTCGGCTGAAGATGCGCACTTTGCGTTCGGTCTTCAGGGCAAGCCGTGAGGCGGTGATATTGGCAATGCATCCGTTTTCAAAGGTAATGCGGGCGTTGCAGATGTCTTCATGGTCGGCGATGACATTGACGCCGACGGCTTCGACATTTTTAACGGGGCTGTTGGCCAGCGACAAAATAATATCAATATCGTGAATCATCACGTCGAGCACCACACCGATATCCATCGACCGGAACGGATACGGACTGACGCGCGTCGCCTCAATAAACATCGGCTCGATATGCAGCCGCTTCATGGCCTGGACAACGGGATTACACCGTTCGGAATGCCCCACGGCCACGACGGTATTATATTGTTTGGACAGCTCGACAATCCGCCGGCCTTCTTCGACACTGGCGGCCAGCGGTTTTTCAATCAGCACCGGAATCCGATTGGAAATCAGCAGCTCAGCCAGACTCTTATGAACCACGGTGGGTGCCGATATCGTCACAGCATCCACCTGGCCGATAAGGTCTCTGGGGTCGGTCAGGGCCTCGCAGTTGTGCTGTTTGGCCAGATTCTGGGCCTTGACCGGGTCGGCATCCACCACCGCTACAAGCCGGGCCTGTTCCAGTTTGCCATAGACTTTGGCATGAATGCCGCCCATCTTGCCGGCGCCGATAATCGCTGTACGGATTATATCCATCGCTGCTTCCTGCCGCGCTGCGGCGGCCATGCAACCTCGTTAATCGCGGAACAATTCCAAATGCCGCCCGAAACGCTGCTTACCCATATTCAGCATATGGTCCACAATGGCGCGCACATTCTCATCCAGACCATCCTGAGCCGCCAGGGCCTTGACCTGTTCCAGCACCGGTTTTTTGGACCGCCAGATAAACCGATACGCATGTTCAATTTGGTCCTGCTGCTGTTCGTTCAGGCCGGCACGCCGGATGCCGCGTTTATTGATGCCGCGCACCTCGGACGGATAGTGGCCGCTGACAATCATATACGGCGGAATGTCGTGAGCAATGCCCGTGTAGCCGGCCGCATAACACCACTTGCCGATGGTGCAGAACTGATGGACCGCCACCATACCCGACAGCCAGACGCCGGTCTGGAGGTGGCAATGGCCGCTGATCTGGGTGTAATTGCTCATGACGATATTGTCACTCAGTACGCAGTCATGTCCGAGATGAACGCCGATCATCAGCAGATTGTTATTGCCGACAATCGTCTTCTGGTCGGGGTACATACTCGGATGAATGGTCACGAATTCACGGATATTGTTATTGTCGCCGATTTCCAGACCGCCCATGGGACGGTTGAAATTCAGTACCTGCGGCGGACGACCGATAACGCAGTTGGCAAACAGCCGGTTGTTTTTGCCGAGCTTGACGTTTTTGCCAACGACCACGTGAGCATCCAATATGGTGCCGTCGCCGATTTCCGCGCCTGCGTCAACCAGCGCAAACGGACCAATCACCACATCATTTCCCAGTTTTGCAGTTTTATCGATGACCGCACTCGGGTGTATTTCTGAAGCCATACTCGTAAATAAACCTCCCTTAATCAATTCCGCTGCGGACGTCAAACCATTTCGTCGTCCACGAGCATAAATTTCAATTGTGCCTCGGCGGCGACTTCATCGCCGACCATAGCTATACAGTTACATTTTGCCGCCCGGCTTCGTATCTTATCCGCTTCTGCGATGAGAATAAGCTGGTCACCCGGAACAACCGAGCGACGAATCTTGACCTGATCAATGGTCAGCAGCACGGCCAGTTTACCGGTATTTTCCAGTTTCTGCGAAAACAGCAGCCCGGATACCTGCGCCAGCGCCTCGACAATCAGCACGCCGGGCATGACGGGCGTTCCCGGAAAATGCCCCTGGAAAAACTGTTCGTTGATGGTGACATTTTTAATTCCCTTGATGCGGTGATCGCCCTCTATCTCAATCACCTTGTCCACCAGCAGAAACGGGTAGCGATGCGGCAGGATTTTCTGAATGCGTCGGATATCCAGGAGGGGCCGGTCACCCTGGGCTGTTTTTTTTTCTTTTTTGCGGGCCTGTTCGACAATGCTCTGGACCAGCTTCTGATTCAGATTATGGCCGGTCTTGTAAGCCACGATGCGTCCCAGAATCGGCCGGCCGGCCAGCTTGAGATCGCCAATCAAATCCACAACCTTGTGCCGGACGCATTCATTATCGAATCGATAGCTGTTTTTGATGGGGCCGTCGGAGCTGATGACCAGGATATCCTTGGGACCCAGATGGGCGCCGATTCCCATTGCCTGCATCTGACGGGCTTCCGCCTCCAGAACAAAGGTGCGGGCCGAGGCCAGATGCTGCTTAAAATGCATCTCCGACAGTTCACATGAATAGACCTGCCGCCCAATCCCGGTGAACTGGGTATAATCCAGGTCATAGGTGATACTCAGACTCTGGCCGCCGTTGGGCAGGGCATAAATCGACTTGTCCCCTTCGGTAATACAAATGGAATCGGTAATCACAATATCCCGGCGCGAGGCGGACTGCTCTACAATGCCGCATTTAAAAATGGCCTCGAAATAATCCTCGGCACTGCCATCCAGACCGGGCAGTTCAGGGCCGTCAATCTCAATAACCATATTATCAATGCCCAGTGCATGAATTGCCGCCAGGCAATGCTCGGGGGTTTCCACGTAGGCATCGCCGTTTTGCAAGGCACTGCGCCGGTCGCGCTGCGAAATATACTCCGGCAGCACCGGGATTTCAACCGGTGTGTCCAGATCCGTACGGACAAAGACAATCCCCTTGTCGGCCTCGGCAGGTTTGAACATCACCTTTGCCTCTTTGCCGCCAAAAAGTCCTTTGCCGGACAATTTACATTCCGACTTGATTGTTTTTTGCTGACTCAAGCTGTTCCACTCGCTTTGACAGTTTTTTTAGTTCTTTGGCCATGTCGGGCAGCTCTTTAAAGACATTCACACACCGCATTTGCAGTCGCCAGTCTATCGCCGGCACACCCCAGAGCTTTTGTCCGGGTTCGCAATCGCTGACAATCACAGCCTGCGCCCCGGCAATTGTTCCGCTGCCGACGGTGATGTTATCCGACACACCCGAACGACCGCCCATCACGACACCGTCGCCCAGGCGAGCACTGCCGGCAATCCCGACCTGTCCGGTAATCAGGCACGCCCGGCCAAGGGTCACATTATGCGCGATTTGGACTAAATTATCAATCTTACTCCCGGCACCAATGATGGTATTGCCGAATTTTGCTCGGTCGATACAGGTATTGGACCCGATATCCACGCCATCTTCGATAATCACACCGCCATTATGAGGAATTAACTGATGTCGCCCATCAATAAATGAATATCCAAAGCCTACCGACCCGATGGTTGTATTGGATTGAATCACACAAAAATTGCCTATTTTACAATTATGATAGACTGTGACATTGGCATCCAGCCGCGTATTGGCACCAATGATTGAATTTTCACCAATGGAGCAATTCGGACCTATGGTTGTTCCCGGTCCGATTTTTACGGAATGGCCGATGTAAGCCCCCGGTCCGATTGAGGCCGTGGGGTCAATGACCGCCGTCGTCTCAATGACCGCCCGCGGATGAATTCCCTGCTGAGGGGTTAATTTGGGGGCATACAGATTCAACACAGCAATCAGTGCTTTGTTGATATTGCTTACAACCAATTGCGGCATCGTACAATCCGGCATCGCTTTTTCAACCATCACCGCCGCAGCTCGCGACATCGATAGTTTGCCGATATGTTTGGCGGAACTGAGAAAACAAACTTCATTCGGCCCGGCATCCTGGATTGTATTAATCCCGGTAACAAGCCGGGAACCATCCCCAATCAGATGGGCATTGAGACGGCCTGCCAAATCAGACAATGACACTTTGATTTCGGTGCAATCCATAATCACCGCTTATTTCGATGCATCCAGCGCCGACATCACTTCATCAGTAATATCCACCTGGTCGCCGCAATAAAGGACTTTTTTGGTACGAATGCTCAGCATGAAATCACGCAGACTGGGAGAAGGCAAATCCAGTTGCTCCTGAGCCAGAACAATATCCACGCCTTTTTTCTGGGCGATATCCTTGATGATCGTCAGCATCTGGGTGTAAAGGCTTTCGGTCCACTGCTGCATTTCCATGTTCACTTTTTCCTGATAGAACTTATCCTTGGCTTCGAGGAGGCCTTTTTTATCAAGAAAATCCTTCATGGCATCGACATAATCTTTGGAGCCGGCCTTGAGCAGGTCCATATTGGCCTGCAGGGCTTCGAGGGCTTTTTTGTCCTTCTGGAATTCGGCTTTCATGACCGTTTCTTCGGACGTCATTTTTTCCTGCCAGGCTTTGTGTTTTTTGCTGTTCTGCAGGACTTTGGTCACATCCACCACAGCAATCTTGGCCGGAGCGATTTGGTTTTCGCCGGCAGCCACGCCCTGGCGATATCCAAATGAAAGACACAGAACGACAACAATAGCACCTGCCAGCAGCATTTTACTGAGTTTCATATCAGCAATCCTTTCTTGTGTATTTTTCTGAGATATCAACCTGCCCATCCAATCCAATCGGAGGGTATTTATGATTAGAACAGCGCGCCGACCGAAAAGCTGAATATCTGGGTTTCATCTTCGCTTTCTTTGGTAATCGGCGTGGCCACTTCAAACCGCATCGGGACCGGGCCAAACCATTGCGGAATCTGAATCTGGATACCGGTGCCAATCGAGGTACGCGGGCAGCCTTCTTCTATGAGAGCCGCGTCGGTGAAGAACAGCCACGAGAAGACCTCACTGGCCAGCGGAACCGCCACTTCGAGACTGCCGTTGACAATCCAGTCACTGCCGATGGGGTCGCCGTTGGCGGCCCGGGGGCTGACCCCGCGATAATCAAAACCGCGAATGGTACTGGTGCCGCCGGCATAGAATTTTTCGAACAGCGGTGCATCGCCCACGATGGTACCGCCGCGAATCTTGGCCTCCAGCACGGTCTTCTGTTCCGACAGGTCTTCATACAGGGTATGATACCATCGCTGGGTACCGCTCATAATGCCGAAATTATGATCCAGCGTCACCTGCTCATAGCCGAAATCAAAATTATAGCCTTTCGTCGGGCGGAACCGGCTGTCGGTCGTATTCTTACCGACGTACAATCGCGTTCCAAACAGCGCGTTACTGCCCTTGACATCAAGGACTTCCCTGGGAGCATCCGACTCCAGGTCCGTCACATCCACATTTTCCAGGCGGAATGACACCCCGCGACGCCAGTCATCGCTATAGCGTTTTTCAAAAGCCAGTCTGCCGCCCATGCGTTCTTCGGTATAGGATTCCCATTCGCGCTCGAAACCCATGCCGGCGACTTCCATCGATACGGGCTTATCGTACAAATAAGGCTCCGTAAAGCTGATCATATAGCTGCTCTGCTCGGTACCGGGATTCAGCGACACACGGAACCGCTGGCCGGCGCCGCGGAAGGCCTTGCCGGTAATCAGTTCATTCCAGTTTTCCGGCCAGTCGGCAATATCATAATTGCGCTGATCGTAGGCAATCTGGCCGATGACACCGCTGTCGCTGCCGACCCCGGCGCCCAGGATAATCGAGCCGGTTTGTCCTTCGGAAATAGTCACCAGGGCATCCTTGCGGTTGGGATCACTGGAAGACATCGCGGCAATAGTCGCGGATTCGGAATACACCGTGCCCTTGAGCGTCTTTTCGAGTTCCCCTTCCCCGTTGCCTCGGGCAGTATCGGCATTATACCAGGTGCCCGGCGTAAATTTCTCTTCGTCCAGAACCCGGCGAATCGCATTATCATGCGTTATCGTATTGCCGGTAATGGCAACCTGGCCAATCCGAAAGCGGCTGCCTTCGGTAATATTGTGCTCCACTCGGACCCTCGCCCCGTCCAGGAACGTTCGCTTCATATCGTTTCGCACATCCACAAATCCCTGTTCCTGGTATTTGCTGCGGATTTTTTTGGCGTCGAAATCCGCGCGGTCGTCGCTGTACGGGCCGTTTTCGATTAGTTTCATGTCCTCTCGAAGACGAACCACATCGAAAAATTTATTGCCGTACACCAGGATGGATTCGACGGTATAAGAAGGGCCTTCAGTCACATGGAATTCAAGATAGGCTTTGGATTTGTCTTCGCTGAAAGAGACTTTGGTTTCGACTTTGGCATCCAGATAAGAACGCTTCTGATACACTTCCTGCACCTTCAGGGCATCTTTCTGGACCTGTTCCTCATTATAATAGACCGACCAGAAGAGGAATTTTTTGGTCTTGGTCTTAATCGCTCCGCCCAGTTCCCTGTCGCTAAGAACACGGTTGTTCTTGAATTTAATCGAAACAATTTTCGGTCTGCTGCCTTCATCGATCGTATATTCCACCCTGCCGATAATCAGGCCCGCTTCATCGAGGGTCACCGTTGCCCAGGCATACCCTTTCTGAAGGTACAGTTTTTTGATGGCATCCAGACCCGCCCGGGCCCCCAGAATATCCAGGTGGTCCCCCAGCTTAAACGACAGTTCCTTGGCCAGCTTGGCATCGGACATTTTCTTGTTGCCCTTGAAAATCAGTTCGCGGACAAGCTGTTTTTCCACCACCACATAGGTCAGTATGATCTGCCCCTCGGTTTCCACGGTGGTATAATAGGAAGACTCCACCCCTTCGAGCCGGGCAATGCGCGCCGCGTCTTCGACGGCCATCTGCTTGGAAAACAACTGTCCGGCCCGGGCTCGTATCGCCGAAAAAATCTGAGCCCGCGTCACGGTCGTCTGGCCGGTGATTTCGACTGAACGGATAAGTTTGGATTCTTCGCCTTCAGCAAAACACAACGCACAGAACGCCAGCACCATCGCCGCCGCCAGCATCGGCACAGACCCTGTCCCTCGGTTCATATCCTTATGAATCATCGCTTTGTCTGCTCCTAAAAAGGTTCGCTTACATGGGCCAGATTGTCAAACCGCGTATAGCGGCCGTCGAAATACAATTTCACCGTCTCAGTCGGGCCGTTACGCTGCTTGGCCACGATGACTTCGGCGGTGTTGGTTTCTTCAAAATCTTCCTTCGTGCGATTGTAATAATCTTCACGATGCAGCAGTAAAATCACGTCGGCATCCTGCTCGATGCTGCCGCTTTCACGCAAATCGCTCATGCGCGGACGGTGGTCTTCACGGCCTTCCGGAGACCGGTTGAGCTGGCTGAGCACCACCACCGGCACTTCCAGTTCACGGGCCAGGGCCTTGAGATATCGGGAAATGCCGCTGATTTCCTGCTGCCTGGATTCAACCTGGCTGCCCATACTCATCAACTGCAAATAATCGATGAAGACCGCCTGGATATCGTGCTGACTTTTCAGGCGCCGGCACTTGGCCCGCATCATCAGCGGGGTCAGGCCGGGCGTATCGTCAATAAAAATCGGCTTTTCATACAGCTCGCCTCCGACCCGCGTCAGCTCGGCATGCTGTTCAGCGCTGACCATACCCTTGCGAACCGCCTGGGAATCCACCTTGGCCCGGCTGCACAAAATGCGCTCGACAAGCTGCTGGCGACCCATTTCCAGGGAGAAAATCACGACCGGGATGTTTTCGTCGGCCCCGATATGCTCGGCAATATTCAGCGCAAAGCTGGTTTTGCCCATGCTCGGGCGGCCGGCCACAATAATCATTTCCCCCGCATGCAGGCCGCACAATAAATTGTTCAATTCCGTAAATCCCGTCGGCAGACCCGTCACATGCGAGCCTTTACGGGACTCAATGCTTTCAAAGGTTTCCGTCAGCAGATGCTTGATCGGATACGCCGAGCCGGAAATCTTCTTTTCCGTCACGGCGAAAATCTGCTGCTCGGCCCGGTCCAGTTTTTCGCCGACATCCCCCGCCTCATCACAGGCCTGCCGCAGAATGTCCTGGCTGACCCGGGCCAACTGCCGCAGCATCGCCTTTTCCTTGACGATGCGCGTGTAGTATTCCACATTGGCGGCGGTGGGCACCGATTCGGCCACGCGGACCAGGTAATCCACGCCGCCGGCCGCCTTGAGACGATCACGCTTGACCAGATCCGCCCGCAGCAGGACTAAATCAATCTTGCTGTTGGCTTCATACAGGGCAACAATGGATTCAAACAACAGCCGATGTTCCGGCATCGAAAAAGCATCGCCGTCAAGCTGTTCCACCACCTGACCGATGCATTCCCGATCCAGAATCATCGACCCCAATACCGCCGCTTCTGCTTCGATCGAAGCCGGCAGGGCCTTGCCGTCCAGTGTGGTCGGCAGCGCCTGCGACGCGTCGGAATCAGGCTTCCTGCTTGTTTTCCTCGACGGATTCAACGGGCTGTTCCTGCTGTTGCTCGGAGATTACGCGAACCTGGACTTGCGACTTCAGATCGGCTGCGATCTTCAGGGTCACATCGTAGGTTCCCAGTTCCTTGATGTGCCCGCCGCTGAGGCGAACCATCGCATCTTTAACCTCAAAGCCTTGGGCACGCAGTTTCTCGGCGATATCGTGCTCGGTAACCGAACCAAACAGATGTCCCAGTTCGTTGGTCTTGGCAATAATTTCAACCACGGCGCCTTCGACGGCGGCAGCAGCCTTTTCCAACTGTTCACGCACCAGGCGGCGCTGTTCGGTACGACGGGCCTTTTCCTCGGCCATCGCCTTGATCTTCGACTCCGACGGAACCACCGCTAACCCCTGCGGAAGCAGATAGTTGCGGGCATATCCATCCTTGACGGTCACAATGTCACCGTACCAGCCGAGACTTTCCACATCTTCACATAACAATACCTTCATATATTCTCTCCAGCTTCATCATTTCTTCAAATGAATTTTTTATTTTGAATCGCAAATCACACCACGTCAGGCTTGCCCTGCTTCCGCAGTCCCGGGCGGCGCACAGAATCCGCCTGTCATTCAGGCAAAATGGCAAGCCTCCGGGCCCAGCGCAGTTTAGGCCGTAAACGGCAGCAGACCCATAAACCGGGCGCGCTTGATAGCCTGATTCACTTTCCGCTGACACCCGGCACAATTACCGCTGCGCTTGCGGGAAAAAATCTTGCCCCGGTTGGTCAGCAGCTTGGACAGTGTGTCAATATCCTTGTAATCGATAAATTTCTTCTTTTCCCGACAGAACCGGCACTGCGTCTGCTCACGAATGGTCATGGTCATTTTACGCTTGCGGTTCGAATTCTTGTTTGGAGCTGTTTTTTTCATATCCAATCCTGTATAGTCACAAAACCTTAGCTTCTGATTTCTTTATCCATCAACTGTGTCTTAGAAAGGTATCTCGTCATCGCCTGCGGCGCCAAAGGGAGCCTCAAGGTCCGCCGGGGGAGCCTCGGGGGCCATCTCCTGACCGCCGCCGGGGCCGCCGGCACGTTTGCCGCCGCCGACAAACTCAAAATTTTCGACAAAAACCCGCAGTTTGGTGCGCTTGGCGCCGTCCTGGCCCTGCCAGGAATCAAATTTCAGCCGGCCTTCCACGAAAATCGGCTCGCCTTTTTTGAAATACTTCTGAATCGTCTCGGCGCGCTTGCCGAACATCTGACAATCCACAAAACAGGTATCTTCGGCCCATGAGCCGTCCTGTTTTTTGAACTTGCGGGTGATCGCCAGGCCGAATTCCACCACCGCCGTCTGGCTGGGCAGGTACGACATCTGCGGATCCCGCGTCATATTGCCCATCAGCAGCACTTTATTCAAACTTGCCATAATCTACACCATTCCGAAATAGGGTTCTTCACCGGCTGCACGCTATCCATGTTCTTGTGTCTTCGCCGATGCAGCTTTTGCCGCGGCTGCATCCTGCCGACCGCCCAAATCCGCGAGCCGACGGAAAAAGCGGGTACACGTTACTCAACAATTTCCTGTGCCGGGGCTTCTTCAGCCATCTCTTCTGCAGACTGCACCGCCGCTTCGCTGTCCACATGACCGAGCATCGCAGGGGTGGGCTTGTCCATATCGTTCTGAGTCATCCGGTCGGTCCGAACCACCAGGACCCGCAGAATCTCTTCAGACAACTGCACATCGCGTTCCAACGGACGAATCTTGGATGAACCGCATTCAAAATAAGCCAGGATGTAAGTCCCGCGGCTTTTACCGGAGATTTCATACGCCAGCTTGCGTTCGTCCCATTTGCGGATGGAAATCACGCGCGCTTCGGCGCGATCCAGAATCTTCTGAATGACTCCCATCACATGATCCCACTGCGATGCGGCCAGGGCCGAATCAACCAGGAACAGCGCTTCATAAACTCGTTTTGTTTCCAAACTTGATACCTCCAAAAGACTAACAGAATGATTGATTCTTGTTTCGTTTTTCTTCATTTTCCGCCGGGACTGATTTCGACCCGGTTTAACTTTTATTTTCTTCCGTCGCGGAGGAAGCATTATTCCGCTCGTTAAAGCGATTCATCGCAGCCGCAAGGCCATCACGAATCCAGCACAACAGGGCATCCTGTGACCTGGCAATCGCTGACGCAATCAGCTCGCCGTCCTTTTGGCCCGGACGACCCAGCACATAATCCCGTGTATCCGGGTATTCGCTGGCGCCAATGCCGATCCGCAGTCTGGCAAACTGCTCGGTCCCCAGCCTGCTGATGATATCCCGCAAGCCGTTATGACCGCCGCTGGAGCCACCCGGACGAATCCGAATCAATCCGGGCCGCAGCGCCATATCGTCGGCCACCACCATCAAATCACCGGTCGGCAGCTTGTAAAAACCCGCCGCCGTTGCCACCGCCTGGCCGCTCAGATTCATATACGTCTGCGGCTTGAGCAGCAGCACCTTGCACTCATCCAGGAGGGTCTCACCGAACAGCGAACCGAATTTCTTCTGTTCGACGCTCACCCCAAGCCGGCGGGCAAGCCCGTCCACGACATCGAAACCCACATTATGCCGCGTCCCGGCATATTCCTTTCCGGGATTTCCCAGCCCGACAATCAGTTTCATCCCGGTCATTGCACCATCCTGATTTCATCAGGCCGCACAGACATCATGCAGCCCGTAAAATCCCATCCAACCGAAAAGGCTTATTTGGCCTCTTCTTCGCCTTCCTTGGGTGCCCGTTCGGTGATGACTTCCGGGGCAGCGGGCTGCTCGGCCAGCATTTCCTCGGTCGTCTTGACTTCGGCCACCTCGTGGCAAATCGCAACCAGGGCCTTCGGATCGCTTTTCAGCACGCAATTGGCCGGCAGGGCAACCTGGGCAACCGTAATGGAATCGCCCACTTCCAGCTCCTTGATCACCACCGGGATACTTTCGGGGATTTCCAGGACCGGGCATTCGATTTCCAGGCTGCTCATCAACTGATCCACCACGCCGCCGTGCTGAGCCCCTTTGGCTGTGCCGCGCAAAACCACCGGAACGTCCACGGTCACCCGTTCATTCAGATCCACGCGAACCATGTCAACATGAATCACTTTCTTGCCCAGGTAATCATACTGAAGATCCTTCAGCAGCAGCGCCTGCTTGCCTTCCGGCAGATCGACCGAAAAAATACGATGGCCGTGATGCAGACTTTCCACAAAACTGTGCTGATCCAGCGCCACGGATACCGGCTGCTGCTTGTGACCGTAAATCACCGCCGGCAGCTTACCCTGCTCGCGAAGACGGGAGGCCGTCTTGGAGCCAACCTGCTCTCTCAATTCCACACTTAATGACATTACTTCGGACATAGCTGAACCTCTCTACTTGTTCTGGTTTCGGCCGGCGGTCCCGGCCTGTTCTATACTCATCGCACGTGCTGTTTCTTATGCTTTCGTTATCGCACCGCGGGACCGGCCCGCACCGCGACAGCATTCATCACTTAAGCCTTGCCCAGCTTTTCAAACATCTCGCTGAGCGATTCATTCTCATGGATGCGGCGAATCGCCTCACCCAGCAGTTCGGCCACACTTAAAACCGTCAGATTAGCCAGGGCCTTGCTGCTTTCATCCTGCCGCATCGTATCGGTGACAATCACTTCATCAATCGGCGCCTGCTGCAGTTTCTCAATCGCCTGCCCGCAGAATACGCCGTGCGTGGCGCCGACATAAATCTTTTTGGCGCCGCGCTGGCGGACCAGATTGGCTGCACCGGTAATCGTGCCGCCGGTGGAAATCATATCGTCACACATGATGATATTGCGGTCTTCGACGTTGCCGATAATCTCATCAAACGTCACTTCATTGCCGCTGATGCGCCGCTTGTGGATAATCGCAAGCTCGGCCCCCAGCGCCGTCGCATAACGGCTGGCGGTCTTCATATTGCCCACATCCGGCGCCACGACCGTCAAATCCGGAATCGCCTTTTTCCGCAGATATTTGATCATCACCGGCTCAGCCGTCAGATGATCCACCGGGATATCAAAGAATCCCTGAAGCTGCTTGGCGTGCATGTCAATCGCAAGAACGCGATCCGCCCCGGCGGCGGTAATCAGATTCGCCACCATCTTGGCCGTAATCGGCACCCGACCGGCATCTTTGCGGTCCTGACGGGCATAGCCAAAATACGGCACCACCGCTGTCACACGGGCCGCACTGGCACGAGCCAGGCAATCCAGATAAATCAGCAGTTCCACCAGGTTCTCATCGACCGGGGCACAGGTCGGCTGCACCACGAAACAATCATGCCCGCGGACATCGGATTCCACGCGAATACACTTCTCGCCGTCCGGAAACCGCCAGATTTTGGCGACACCCATCTCGAGTCCCAAATAGCGGCTGATTGCCTCTGCCAGTTGCGGATTCCCAGTTCCGCTGAATATCGTTGTCGGATGATGATTCATTTTCTATTTCTCAGGCATTTTCCAATGACCTGCCTTGTATTCAATGTTCACGATTCACAATCAATCTACCCGGCCTGGACTCGAACCAGGAATGGGAGAACCAAAACCTCCAGTGTTACCGATTACACCACCGGGTATCGAACAGTCCCTCATAGACTGCATCGCTGTCTCAATAATAGAACTTGCGAAGACAAAACATCCGTCTGCCGCAAGTCGTCGTCGTTGTACGTTTTTGCTGGTCGCAGAATCCGTTTCAGAAACAGATTGACCGGGCCTTGTCGGAGGCTTGAGCTGACCATGCTGCGAATCTGTCAGCCCCGCTTGGCAGTACTGATACCGCCGGATGTCCCCGTGCGACATAGGCTATAAAAGACCATAAGATACTCAATCCCCCGATTTTTGCAAGGTTTTTTTTACAAACAGATGAAATTTAAAAGATATACAATACCATTATATATAGCCTTTAATTTAATATGAGATATTTATACTCCACTTCAAAACAATCTCCTGGTATCATTTCATTAGGATCCGCCCAATACGTAATAACTGCTTCAAAGGTGTGATGTGTGTTCCGATGCCATTTTTTAGCCAAGATGAACGTATAGTACTCTTCATCCTCCCCCTGTGTCTTACTTTGTTCCCATGTGTTCGGATCTTGTCCGGAATTTAACCCTGCGGATACCCAGCCACACCCAACCATCTTTGTCTCAAGCTGATTCCTGAATTTTTGAGCCGGATAAGGCTCATTAAACCAGAAATAAGTATAAAAAGAGTTGGGTTCTCCTTTTTCATCTACAGTACCATCATATTCAATCATATCCGCTTCCTGAGGGGCCTCCATCTCCGCAGGAAATCCCTCGGGCATGGTTTCACTTTCATCCTCTATCGTATCAGATATATAACTGATTGGCATCAAATTACTTATGTAATTAATGGCCGGACTGATAATCATTTTGGAGGTAACATCCCCCTTCATCATAATTACCAATAGAATAATCCATAGCCAAGTCACTTTCCCCGTCCACACCGGCCGCATTCCTGGAATCAGGCACGGCCAAATCTTACTGCCATCCAGTGGCGGAATGGGAATTAAATTAAAGACAGCCAATATCGCATTAATATATAGGATTGATGTCAACGCCAGCCAGCCATAATAGATAATATGGCGACGGGTAAGGTCGGATATCTCAATCTCCAGCTTGCCGAACCAGGCTAAACCATAAAGCCCGACCAGTGCCAGCCCGCACAACAAAATATTACTCGCAGGCCCGGCCAGCGAACTGAGAAGATAATATAACTTGGGATGCTTGTAATTATACAAATTGACCGGCACCGGCTTACCCCAGCCAAACCCGGCAATAAACATCATCAATGTCCCCATCGGCGACAAATGCCGCAGCGGATTCAGCGAAATTCGACCCTGACTTTCCGCATAACAGTCGCCCAGCCACTTGCTGACCAGGGCGTGTGCCGCTTCATGTACCGTAAAACCCACCAGAAAACCCGGCACAAAAAATAAAATCTTCTCTACCATCTATACCCCCTCCGGTTGGGATGAATTCGCCTTTGTCTCAGGTTCAGACAGCAATTCAGCCAGTTTCGGTTCATGAAAACGAAGATTTTGAACATCTAACCCCTGTTCAACCGCATTCTTAAGATACTGCCGGGCATCCTCGATACGATCCAATAAATAAAATCCAGATGCCTGATGTCGCAATATCTCTGATTTGGCAAGTTTTTTTTCAGCCAGGGCCAATTGCTGCTGTGCGTCGTCCTGTCGTCCCTGGGCCATATACACCGTCCAGCGGGCGCAATACAATACCGGAATCTCTTCCACCGAAAGCATACGGGATATCCGGGCATCCGCCTGGGACCAGTCTTTTTTGTCCAATAATTGGAAAATTTGCACCAGCAGCGCGATCCGGCTCTGATCCATGGGTAAATCATTCCGCTGTAAAATCGCCTCAGCAATCGTCGCCGTGTTGTATTCCTGATACCGACTGCTGATCATCATTTTGAGGGATAACAGGGCTTCTTTGTGGTGTGTGCACAACTCATCCCCCTTGCGTGCCCATTGATAAGCAGATTCGGAATTATGATTGAGTGCATATTCATATAATCCCAAAGCCCCAGGTATGCGTGCATCTCTGGTTTTGCGAATCAAGTCGTCGGCATATCCATCCGCCTGGCCGGGCCCGCGTGTTTTTGCCATTTGCCAAATCCAGGTTTGAGCCCATTGAATCTGACCGCTCACGACCCAGGCCCCGCGAGCAAGGGCCGTACTTATGGGAAGCTTCAGGAAATTGGCTGCAAAATACAGCACCATAAACGGCGCCGCAGCCAGTTCACGCAAAAATGCAATCATATTTCCACCCCTTCAAACTCAAATCAAACTGGTCCCAAACAAAAAAGGCGGGCTTGAAACCCGCCTTTATCAATCTGATGATATGATTATTTCTTCTGCAGCACTTCTTCTTCATACTGTGAATTAGCGGGACTACTATCTGCAGATTTCTGGTGGACAATCTCCGGTGCCACTACTTTAACACCCATACGTCCCAGTTCCGCCGACACGTCCGGCTGGTACGGTCGAATCTCCAGACTCTTGCGGAAGGCATCTTCAGCCCGAACTTTATCCCCGGTTGTCAGGTAATAATAGCCCATTTCCTTATAGATACCACCTTTATTCTTCGCAACCGTCAGGGCATATTCATAGACCAGCTTGGCATGCTCGTTCAAGTTTTCGCGTTGCAGGGCTTTGGCCAGCATAATCAGCTCTTTATCGGTGTTACAGGTCCGCATAGCTTTATCCCGGGCTGCAGCCGCTCTGTCGGGTTTACCTGTCTCTTCATAGAGCTTGACCAATCCCGCCTCGGGCCACTTGTTGAGCGGAGCAAAACCAATCGCAATATTGTATTCATATTCAGCCTTAATCCATTGTCCCTGCGAATGATAGATTTTGGCCAGCTTGTAATGCGCATCCGGATTTTCGAATTTCTGATCGATCTGGAGCAGCAGACTTTCTTCCGTATCCGGCCCGACCGGCTTTTTCTCAGGTCCGCAACCAACGACCGCCAGAACTAAAACCATCATTGTTACTTTTAATAATGTGTCCATTTTCGACTCCCTTTGTCAATTATGGGCCAATCTCACTTTAGGAGAAGCATCATGTCCTTAAATGGACATACTTTCCCCTGTATTATGTCGGCACAATCGGCCCAAAATCTTTAGATATCCAGATTCTGCACTTCCAACGCGTGTTCCTGGATGAAATTCCGCCGTTTTTCGACATCTTCACCCATCAAAATACTGAACATCCGGTCGGCCTGCCCGGCGTCTTCCATCGTCACTTTCAGCAGCGTCCGCCGGGCCGGATCCATGGTGGTACTCCAGAGCTGGTCACTGTTCATCTCGCCAAGACCTTTAAACCGCTTGATTTCCACATCGCGGGCGCCAATCTGACGAATGCCGTGACCGACCTGATCCAGTGTATGAAGCCGATACTGCTCGTCGCCATTTTTCAATTCAAAACGACTGCCGGCATCTTCATCCATGATATTCTGAGAGGGCAGAGCCAGGTAATCCCGCATATCCAGCTCATAATCCTGCACCAGGCGGGCGTTAATTTCGTTAAGCCGCATTACTTCATGCAGTTCCTCGGCGGCGAATCCGTCTTCCTGAGCCTCTTGTTCTCCGCGGGCTGCTTTCAGTTCCGCCACGCGCCGGTCAAAACTGTCCCGGTCGTAGAAAAACTCAGGTTGTCCCTCAAAACGAATAAAATATTCCGGCAGCCGACTACCGTCATAAAAGTCAGTTATAAACTTCTTAAACAAAATGCCGCGTCGCTCCAGGACATTAATACTGCGTTCGGCATCGTTTAAAATCTTTACCAGCAGGGCCAGTTTGGCCTGCTCAATCGTCAGCGGTGCTTTATGAGGCCTGTGAACCAGCAATATAGTCCCCTCAAGGCCGTTATTCTCCATTCGCTTGCGCATCTGAGTCTCGTTGAGTACATACTCCGATTGCTTGCGGCCTTTCGTTTGAATCTCATACAGGGGCGGCTGAGCGATAAACACCCGTTCATTCTCAATTAATAATGGCATTTGCCGGAAGAAAAACGTCAGCAGCAGCGTCCGAATGTGCGCCCCGTCCACATCGGCGTCGGTCATCATAATCACCTTGCCGTAACGGCATTTTTCCAGGTTAAAATCATCCGTGCCGATCCCGGTACCCAATGCACTGATAATGGTGCGAATTTCTTCATGCCCCAGCATCTTTTCAATGCGAGCCTTTTCCACATTGAGAATCTTGCCTTTAAGCGGCAGGATCGCCTGCAGGTTGCGGTCGCGTCCGCCTTTGGCGGAGCCGCCGGCTGAATCACCCTCAACAATAAACACTTCCGTGTTGACCGTATCCTTGCTGGCACAATCCCACAGCTTGCCCGGCAGGTTGGCTCCGCTCAGTGCACCTTTGCGCCGCGTCAGCTCCCGGGCCTTGCGGGCCGCCTCACGGGCCGCCGCCGCCTGAATGGCCTTGCTCAGCAGCTTTTTCGCAATTCCCGGATTTTCTTCCAGGTATGTCGCAAGCTGCTCATTGAGCATGGTTTCAACAAACGTCCCGACTTCCGGATTGGACAAACGGACCTTGGTCTGTGCCTCAAAATGCGGCTCACGGACCTTCACTGAGATGACCGCCGTCAAGCCCTCACGCAAATCCTCGCCGCCGGGCGCCATATCTTTAATCATGTTGGCATTTTTGGCATACGCATTCATCGTTCGCGTCAGCGCCGTCCGAAATCCGGACAAATGTGTGCCGCCGTCGATATTGCGAATGTTGTTGGCAAACGCCAGGGCGGTTTCATTGTACCCGTCGTTGTACAGCATGGCGATTTCACAGGCCAGTCCGTCTTCCACATTTTCCTTGCTGAAATACATCACATCACACAGCGGCGTCTTGCCCTCATTGAGATACTGGACAAACGCCTTGATGCCGCTTTCGTAATGAAAGACTTCTTTTCGCTGGCAGCGGTCGTCGATAAACGTAATATGCACGCCGGCATTCAGATAAGCCAGTTCACGGATGCGCTTTTCCAGCACATCATATTTAAACTCGGTCGTCTCAAAGATTTCATCGTCCGGCAGAAACGTCACGCGCGTTCCACGTTTCGTGGTAGGGCCAACTTCCTGCACAGGCCCGGTCGGTATCCCGCGACGGCATTCAAAATGATACTGCTTGCCGTTGCGCCAGACTTCCGCTTCAAGCCATTCACTCAGGGCGTTGACCGCACTGACACCGACGCCATGCAGACCGCCGGAGACTTTATACGCTTTATTGTCAAACTTGCCGCCGGCATGAAGCGTCGTGAGCACCACTTCCAGCGCGCTCTTTTTGGCCTCGGCATGCATTTCCGTCGGAATACCGACACCGTTATCCTCAATCGAGCAACTGCCGTCCACGTGGACATGCACTGTAATGCGGTCACAGCGTCCGGCCAGCGATTCATCGATGGCGTTATCCAGAACTTCATACACCATGTGATGAAGGCCGCCTTCCTGGCGGTTGCCGATATACATATCCGGCCGTTTGCGTACCGCTTCAAGTCCCTCCAGAATCTTGATGCTGCTGGCATCATAAACCTGGGCCTGGGATTGCTGAGTGGTTCCTGTATTTTCCTGCTCTGTCATCTTGTTTTTATCCTGCATCAGCGCATGCTGCGCCTGGCGCTTTTGACTTTGATTCGTATTTCTTTTATCTTTGTTCCCGGGCAAATCGCCTGGAGTTTTTCCACAATCTCGGTTTCCATCATCTTCAGCCGGTGCATATACGGCCCGGGCGGTGACTGAATATATAAAATGCCGCGCGTAAACTGATCGGCGCGATAGTATTGAGCCAGCTCACTGCCGATAGCCTGTTCAAAAGCCGCCGCCACGGTTTCGCCGCGGCGCAGACCATCAACATAAACCTTCATATAACTGCCCAGTGCATCACCAAGCTGCTGGGGTCCTTTGGGCGGTTTTTTCTGCCAGGCCGTTGCCGACCGCAAAAGCCGGTCTTCCTGCGATTCGCTCAGTTTCTTCACAAACAAACCGCTCCCGCCGCCGGCTATAAATTCACCGGCATGACAATATACAAAAATCCGCTGCCGCTTTTGAACATGCCCGGACGGTCCGACTGCCCCAGGTGCATCTCGAAATCACTGGATTTGAGCACCCGCAATACATCAATCAGATACTGCGGATTAAACCCGATTTCAATCGGTTCATTTTCGTATTCAATCGACATATCAATCTGGGCGTCACCTGTTTCCGGCGCCCGGCTGGTAATGACCATATTATTTTTCTTCAGCGACAGCTTGATGCCTTTGCTGTCGTCGCTGGCCAGCAATGCCGCACGACGGACCGCACTTAAAAAAGCGTCCTTGGGCAGCGTCATCTTCTTGTCATAATCCTTGGGAATAATATCATCGTATTTCGGGAAATTGCCCTCCACCAGATTGGAACTGATCACAACCGGCTCACAGGCAATCGTGATATGATTATCCACAAACCGCAGCGACACGGTTGCTTTATCGCGGGCGGGAATCTTTTCCAGCAGCAGCATCGTCTTGCACGGAGCAATAATCCGTCCTTCGGGTTCACGCGACGCCTTGTCCAGAGGCAGTGTGGATTTTGCCAGCCGGCGTCCATCGGTCGCCACCAGCGACAGCTTTTTGCCGTGCACTTCCCACAAGATACCATTCAGGGCATATCGCGTGCTTTCCTTGGCCGCGGCAAAAACCGTCTGCCCGATGGCTTCCTGCAGGCGGTCCAGGCCGACTTCGATATCGGCGTTACCATCGAATCCCGGCACCGTCGGATATTGTGTCGGGTCCTGAGTGTAAATGGTAAAAAAGCTGTCGGACCCTTTCAGGTGAGCGGAATTTTCATCGGTCTCCAGCTCAATAACCTCATCAAAACTTTCGCGAACAATCGACGAAAACTTATCCGCCGGCACAACGGCTTCACCGGCCTTATCCACTTCCACCTGGGTCACCGTATAGGTAATCCCGGCCTCCATATCTGTTGCACACAAACGCACGATATCTTTGTCGGCAACGATTTTCATACACTGCAAAATCGGCTTGGGTGTCCGGCTCGGAATAATCGAAGTCACCAGCGACAAAGCATCCTGTAAAGCAGTCCGATTAAATCGTACTTTCATAAAGCAACCTCCGTTGTTTTTAGCAGCAGTTTATCCTGCTCAATACCTTAAGCGTTCTTTATTCATCAATTGATAAGCCCATAATCTACTCGATTTTAACGGATTTTGCAAAGTCGTTTTAGGTAAGATTTTCAACAAAGCTGTCTGTGACTTTGTGAGAACCGGGTTGGGGTATATTTCAAATATAAGAGTATAAAAATCTTTTTCTCAGTATTTGTTATATGTCCAGTGAGTTTGTGAGATTGTTTTTTTCCTCATCCCTAAAACTATCTATGATAACAAGTTATAATAGAAGTCAACGGACAAATAACTGTGGAAAACCTGTTGGATAGGGTGTTGTGTTTATAAGAAACCCTGTTATCAATACTGATAATGCGATTTTTCTCACAAAAAATCAAACAATCCTGACAGGATAATTCACAGGTTATCCACACACTATCTCACAAGAACACAGAGTGTATTACCAGTGGAAATAAATATATTATAGGGCGTTAAATACAAGAATTCTTAAAAATATTATTCTTTTATGATCTAAAATACCTAATATTATTTAGAGACCAGCTTGCGATGAACTCGTAAGGCATCCAAAAGACGCCCAATATCCTCCGGTATTGGGGCGGTAAACTCCATGCGTTTTCCTGTGGCCGGATGATTAATTTCAAGTTTCCAGGCGTGCAAAGCCGTTCGGCTCAGCAGCGGCTGCTCAATCGCAGACTCCCGATTTTCAATCTGCCAGGGATAAACCACCTTGCCGCCATACATATCATCCGCCACAATGGGATGCTTGATATACGACATGTGGACACGGATCTGATGGGTCCGACCGGTTTTTAAGTCCAGCTCAACCAGAGAATAGCCGCGAAAACGTTCCAGAACACGGTAAAAAGTGACTGCCGGCTTGCCAATATCAGGCCGAATGGAATACTTCTCCCGGATAACAGGATGAACGCCTAACGGCACATCAATACAATCCCCATCCAGTTCCGGCGTCCCATGGACCACCGCCAGATATGTTTTCTTATTGGTGCGTTCCGCAAATTGCCGGGACAGCTTCCAATGAGCCGTATCGTTTTTGGCGACAATAATTACACCCGTGGTATGACGATCCAGACGATGCACGATGCCCGGACGGTAATCGGCAAACCCAGCCGATAAATTGTTCTTAAAATGGTAAACCAGGGCATTGACCAGCGTGCCGCATTTATACCCGCGTGCCGGATGCACAATCAAATCCGCCTGTTTATTTACAACGATAATATCATCATCTTCATAAATAATATGCAGCGGGATATCCTCGGGAATCAGTTCCCGCAGCTCCCGCGGCGGTAAAATCAAATCAATTTGATCGCCCGGATTGAGTTTATAGCTGGGCTTGGCCGGATGTCCATTGACATTAACCCCCTGCTCCTTAATTAATTGCTGCAGCTTGGTCCGGCTGAAATTGCTGAAACGCCCTGTTAAATACTGGTCCAGCCGCCTGAACTTGAGATTCTGACCGACGCGAAAACAAAGTTGCTGGCCGGCTAACTCCTCGGTTTCGGCGTCCTGAGGCAGGGCTTCTTCATCCAGAGGGAGATCCTCTTGCGGCTCTATGGGCAGATTGTCTTCCTGCGGCCCAACAGGGTCTTTGGACGGTTTTTTAGACGGCATGGCTGGGATTATTTGGTTTCTGTCTGAGGCTGTTCAGCAGGAGTGCCATCTGTGGCGGCGGGAATTTCCACTTTTGGCTGGTCGGCAGGTGCCGCCTGAATGGCGGGAGCAGTCGATTCCGGCGTGGACGGCAGAACCTGAACCTGCGGCTGAATTACCGCCGGCTGTTCCTTGGGCTTATCCACGAATGTGTATTTGACATTGTTCTCCGCCATTTTCTTTATGCGTTCCTGAGCCAGCGAAGCAACCGGTGTGCCTGTGTAAGCAGCCTCATTGGTTATTTTCTGATAGATATCCCTGGCCTGGTCAAGTTGCCCAAGCTCTTCAGAGCAGAGTCCCTGGCCAAACAGGGCCATCGCTTTAATGACAGGCATTTCGGCCTTACTGAAGGCTTTCTGATAAGATTCCTGTGCCTGCTTAATCTGTGAGGAAGCCACATCTTCGGCAGCTAGTTCTTTGCGGTAAAGCAAATCCGCGCGAAGAGCCTGGCCGCGTTTAATCAGGGTAATAGCCGCCAAATCGCCATTAGGGGCTTTTTCGGCTTCTTTTGCCAGATTATTTGCCGCCACCAGCAGATTACTGACCGCATCCGAGGCCGTTGCATCCTGGAGTTGACGCAATGTGGATAACTTGCTTACTTCCAATTGCTCAAGGACGCTGGATACCTCTGCCTGAGCCTTCGCATCCGATTCCGCACGCCACCGATTCAGGATCGGCCAACTGATCAGTCCCACGATAATCAGACAAACACCAATAATCTGGTTGCGGTATTCTTTCATCAGTCCCGGCAGCTTGCCAATCCACTCCGCCAGTTCATTAGTCATCAGCTCGTGACGTTCTTTTGAATCCATATCCATGTCCTTTGTTTTGGGCCGATTATCGGCAACTTTATTCCCGATACAATTAGTTCACAATAAGATAAGATGTATCATTATAGAAAGTTTAGTTTTATCTTGCAACAGGACTTTGCCGACAGTACAGTTTTGCAAACAGATTTTTCATGATGATTTTACCAGAATGGAAGGTTGTATGAGACATTTTATTACAGCAATGATGCTGGTTAGCTCGTTGGGGACACAATTTGTTTCCGGAGCAACCCCCCCTGCAAACTGGGATTCTTCCCGCTACATCCTTGTTGATGAAGTCAAGCCGGAGATGGAGGCGTATTGTCTGACTGTCTTTGAAGGCGATAAAGTGGAGAGATTTCCACTAAAAGTCCTCAGTGTGGTCAAACAGGCTAATCCCGCCCGACACATGATCCTCGTCATTGGTACCGATGAGCGTTTCAAACATGTCGGCTCAGTTCATGGCTGTTCAGGCTCGCCGGTATATATTGACGGTCGCATGGCGGGAGCTTTGGCCGCAGGCTGGGATGGTTCTATCGACCCCCTGTATCTGGTTACGCCAATTGAGTATATGCTGGCTATTGGTGAAGGCGAAGAAAAACCGGTAACACAAGCTAATACAACAAGTTATGTTGAATTAGCGGCCCCCCTTAATCTGGATGCCATCGCAGAAAAAGCGATGGCCGACTGGGCGCGCACAACGTCAAACAACCCCAAAATGCCGCTGGTAACCAATTTATCACCCCAGGCCTGCAGTCAGCTTTCGGAGACGTTTGCCTCTGCCGGCTGGATGCCTTTGCAGGCCGGCGACCTGGCTCAGGCCGGTGATGGCTCCCAGACGAAGTCCACCTTCGAGCCGGGCGGTGTTCTGATCCTGCCTTTGTGTTCCGGGGATATTCGCATGGCTGTAACCGGCACAGTCACCGAAGTCGTCGGGGATAAAGTCTATGGTTTTGGCCACCCGTTTAACGGTATCGGTGCTGTTGAACTGCCGATGGCCGCCGGAACAATTCATACCGTGATTGCCACACGTGACAATTCCTTCAAGCTGAGTTCAGCAGGCGAAGTGGCCGGAACTCTGCGTTATGACCAGGAATGCGGCGTGGTCGGTTATGCCGGGCCGATTCCCAAACTCATCGATATTACCGTCAATGTCAAACGCTTTGATGACCCCCAGCAGCGGACCCTCCGCTGCAAAGTCGTCCGGGACCGCAGTCTGACGCCCCGTGTTCTGCGCTCGGTGGTCATCGGCGCAGCGCTCTTTCAGGGTGATCTGCCCCAGGAACATGCCGTTTCATACCATTATAACGTGCTGCTTGAAAATGGCCGCACCATCGAGTTCAAAGGGATCTCTTCCGGCAACTCGGTAGCTGCTCCTGCCGCAGAACTGATGTCGCTGGCTGCGGCGCTGATGAACAATCCCTTCCAGCAGATGCCCCCGGACAAAATCGCCCTTGATATCGACATCACCCCCAAGAATCTGGCGGTGTCGCTGTGGGATGCCAGGCTGTCCGACAATGTCGTCAAGCCCGGCCAGACAGTCACGATTCAGGCCGCCCTTAAAGGCTTCCGTTCCGAGCCGATTCCATTCACTATTGAGCTGCCAATCCCGCAGGATTGTCCCGACGGCAAATATCAGCTTCAGATTCTCGGCTCGGATGCGTACCAGTCTTTCCTGAGTAAAACCGCTCCGCAGCGGTTCACAGCAGTTGATGCACAGAGCCTTCTGGATGGATTCAACAGGGTTCTCAATATCCCGCAGGATCGCCTGTATGTGTGTCTGCCGATTTCGCAATCGGGCCTTGCCGTACGCAACACCGAACTGCCCAACCTGCCGGCCACCAAGATGATGGTTCTGGCCGATGCCAAACGCATCCAGCCCATAAGCCCCTATACCAATTTCATCGAAACCAGCATTCAAACCGGCCTGATTGCTTCAGGCTCGGCTTCCATCGAATTCACCGTGGATAAAAATAAATAAGGAATCATCATGTACACGATTAAAAAAATCAGTCTCGTATCCATTGCAACACTCCTTGTCGTATCCAGTGCGGCTTCCGCAGTAACCTCCGTCATCGTCCGCCATAAAACCAGCGACGACCTGCTCAAAGGCACCACCGATGCGGTGGTGGTGGACTCCGAAGGCGAAATTCGCCTGGCTCCCAAAACCGAAACCCTGGGCTTTGCCGGCCTGCTTGACGATATCTGGAGCGTCAACACCGTTTTGTCCGACAAAGCCGGCACGTTGTATTTCGGCACCAGTCCCGCCGGCAAGATCGTCCGCTTCCGCGACGGCAAGGCTGACCTGCTGTATCCCAAGCAGCCTGAACCTGCTGCACAGCCGGAAACCGCCGACCCTGCCGCAGTCCAGCAAAGCCCGCAGCCCAATGAGCATGTCTATGCCCTGGCCCTCGACGTGGCCGGACGTGTCCTGGCTGGAGTCAGCGGCGAAAAAGGCAAACTCCTCCGTATTGCAAACGGCACCGAGACCGTCTTTGAAAATGAAAAAGTCCAGTACATCTTTGCGATTGTGCTGGATAAAGACAACAACATCTATCTGGCCACCGGCCCCAACGGGCAAATCTGGCAGCTTGATGCATTTGCCCAGAACCCCCGGCTGGTCTGTGAATTGAAAGACAAAAACGTTTTATCAATGGCTTTCGGCGCCGACGGCTCTCTCTTTGCAGGCTCCGACACCCGCGGCATCGTCTATCGAATTGAGCCTGCCACAGGCCACTACACCGTTCTGTTCGACAGCGACCAGGATGAAATTACCGCCCTGCGCGTCGCCGCTGACGGCTTCATCTATGCCGCCGCCACCAGCGCCAATGTCGCCAACCAGCAGCTTCAGGCCGGGACCTCTCTCAAAAAAGCCCCCGGCAAGCCCGATGCCCCCGCCTCGGGCAGCCCTGCTCCTACCGACGGCGGTCTGAATCTCAAGACCCCCGCCACCGATGAGCAGAAAAACCAGCCTGCACAGCCCCAGCAGCAGGCTCCCAAGGCTCCCGCTCCCAAGTCGGCGGGTTTTGTCTATAAAATTTCGCCGGAGGGATTTGTCACCGCTATCTTCACCGAGCCGGCGGTCTTTTATACCCTGCTGGATAAAAACGACAAGCTCTTACTCGGTGTCGGCCCCAAAGCCAAACTGTTTTCCATTGACCCGGTGTCCGAACAGCGTCTGGTCGTCTATGAAAACAAAACCAGTTCGCAGATTACCGCCTCCGTCGTCGATGGCAAAGATGTGATTCTGGCCCTGGCCAATCCCGCCTCCGTCGTCCGCCTCAGCGATGCCCTGAGCCGTAAAGGCACTTACACCTCCGACCTTATTGACGCCGGTCAGCCCGCCCGCTGGGGCAAGATTCAGCTTGATGCCGACATCCCCGACGGCTGCAAGGTTCTGCTGTCGGTCCGCTCCGGCAATGTCAAAGACCCCAACGACTCGACGTTCTCTGCATGGTCGCAGGATACCGCCGTTACGGCCCCCGTGGATGCAGGTTGCCCGATTGGACGTTTCTGTCAGTATCGTCTGACATTCCAGTCCAATGACGATACTGCAACGCCGGTCGTCCGCGAAGTCGCCGTCGCCCAGGTCATCCCCAATCTCGCCCCGCGCGTGCAGGCGGTTACCGTACAAAAAGCCGATAAGCAGAAGCCCTTCGCCCTGCTTATCCAGACCCGCGCTGAAGACGACAATAAAGACCCGCTCGAATATACTATCGAGATGCGCAGGCTCGGCCGCAGCAATTGGATCCTCATTAAGGACAAACTCGATCAGCCCAAGTACGAATGGGACACCCGCACCGTGGAAGACGGCCGCTATGAAATCCGCGTAACCGTCTCCGACCGCCTCGGCAATAATGAAGTCTCGGCTCTGACCGCCTCTCGCGTCTGCGATCCCATCGTGATCGACAACACCGCCCCGGCAGTCAAAAACGACAACCTGACCGTCGAAGGCACCGTTGCCAGGCTGACCCTGTCGGTCGTTGACGAACTGTCCGTCATTGGCAAGGTTCAGTACACCATCAATAGCGACACCGCATGGAAGTCCAGCCTGCCCGACGATGGTGTCTATGATACCACCGATGAACAGGTCACCATCATCGTCTCCGATCTCAAAAAAGGCAGCCATGTCCTGGCCGTCAGTGTCGCCGATGATCTGGGCAACACTGCGTATAAGACCTGGCAAATCACCATCGATTAAAACAACAAACCTTGCGAAAAACAAAAGCCCGCAGCATAGTGCTGTGGGCTTTTTTATTGAAGGACACAAGTTGGGTCGGAATTTACACTGCGTTCGTGTAGATCTTGTGTCTTCTGAGGCTGTTGTTATGCCTGTTCCGATTTCAAGGCTATACACGGCTGTCCAACCGTGTGGAACTTCCTTAAAAACTGAAACATCCGACCTGAACATACCCCTGAATCTTCATGCGACCATTTGGGATTTCGCATCAAGGGGTTAAACCCCGGCGTCATCTCCGCCACCAGCCAGTCGTTGGGCCGGAAGCCCATTGTCCAGTCGTGAAATTGCCGGGTATGAATCGGTTCCAGATGCAGAATAGACGTGTCTTTATATCGACAATCCCCGCAAATCCCCTCATATACCTCCTGGATCAGAGTTTGCGGTCCTTCCAGGATCCCCACAAACGTTTGCTCGTGATAAAGCAGAATCCCCGTAATACCCATCGAACGGTACCGCGGCCGCTTCGTCAAAAGCAGATCGATAAGCTCATCGTCGGTGAATGACTTTGCCTCAGAACTGACATACATCAGGCAAATGAGTTGTTCGGTGGTAAATGCATCCATTTGTACGGACATCGTGACCCCTTTCGTACAGTACAAAATGAATTTTCCAGAGAGCCCTGGTACGGATATTAACGGTGCCCGGCTATTGCTTATGCTCCATCATCGATGGCCTCATACCACTGTTTGATATCGTAAAGCATCCTCAATAGACTTTAGCGATTCCAGTCTTTTTCACAGCAAAACGACCTGTACGATGAAAAATCGGTAAAAATACGGATATATCATGCAAACGATTAATCCTCTCCATTAAAATCCATACAAGAGCTTTCTTACAATTTTGTCACGCTTTGCAGTAAAGTAATTCTGAATGATTAGGGTTTGAAAATAAACGATAGAAATTGTAGGATATATCCATATATAGTACAGGTGAGATAAAAAACGGCAGTATTCATCTGGAGGACGGTATCGGGATATGACTTGTGATGAGTGATGGTCAGGAGTGTTATATGGCAGGCTGTTTTTGCTGCGAGGTTATCCTTCCCGAAGAACAGCCTATGTCGCTGGATGAACTGCGGGAGTTTATTTGGCAGCACAATGAGATTAAGCCGCAAATATACCTCAATTGATTAATACCAGACCTTGAAAGTATTTTGATTGCTAAAGACCTCATTATCAGCGATGAAGATTTCAGTGATAGCATTAATATGAGAATTTAAAGGAGGGAATAAAGTTATGGATAAAGCTATGGAACAAAATCAGGGAAAAACCGAACAGAGAATAGGTTCATCTGGAAAATCTATAATGCACTTAGGCAAAATCCTTTTACTTGTAGCAACACTGCTAAGCGTTGCAGTATTATGTGCTTCTGGCAATCCATTTCTGTTGGTTGGTTTAGTACTGCTTTTGCTTGCAGCAGGCTTGGTTATTTTTGTAATACAATTGCCTTCAGCGTCTTCTACCAGATATATAATACGAATTTGTATTTGGTTTACCGTATGGCTTATCATCTGTAATTTGACAATTATCACCAAGGTTCCGAAACTACAGGAACACCTTTCTATTGAAAGAGATCATCAAGAGGTTTTATTGGCGGCTCTGAAGGTGGAAGAATTCAGGAAAAACACGGGCCTGTATCCAAAAAGCAAAGAAGACTTTGAGAAGATGTTCCAGAAAGATAATCCATCCAGAAATGATGCTGTCCCCCTCTCGTACCATTATGATGACAGTAAAAATGCTTATACGATAATAAAATTTCATGGGTTTGGACCGCATATCTCATATGATTCAAGTCAAATGAAAACATTTGAAGGCTATTGGTGATTGCAGATATTTGTTGAAACTTAAAAAAACTTGCTGAGGAGACGACATGAGACACGTAAAGAATACACTGCTGTGGAGTGTGGTGATCGTGCTGGGGATGGCTGGTATGTCCGCAGCGGCGGGTGAGGCGGGGGCCGGGCCGGTGCCGATTATCTTGGATACGGATATGGGCAATGATATTGACGACGCCCTGGCGCTGGGGCTGATTCATACGCTGCAGACCCGGGGGGAATGCAGGCTGCTGGCGGTGACGCTGAGCAAGGACAACACCTGGGCGGGGCCGTTTGTGGATATGGTTAATACTTTTTACGGCCGGGGCGAGATTCCGGTTGGGGTTGTTCGCGGTGGCGTGACACCCGAGGACGGTTCGTATCTGCGGCAGACCCTGGAGACCAAAGCTCCCGGCGGGCAGCCGGCCTTTGCATACGACCTGAAAAAGGGCGAAGATGCCCCGGATGCAGTAACAGTCCTGCGACAGGCGCTGGCCGGACAGGCCGACCAGTCGGTCGTCATGGTGCAGGTGGGATTTTCGACCAACCTGGCGAGGCTGCTGGACAGCAAGCCCGACGCGGCAAGCACGCTTTCGGGGATGGACCTGGTCAGGCACAAAGTGCGGCTGCTGTCGCTGATGGGCGGGGCATTTGTGAAAAAAGACGGCAAACCGTTCCGGGAATATAATATTATGATGGATATTCCGTCTGCAAAAAAGCTGTTCGAGGAATGGCCGGGGGAGATTGTGGCCAGCGGCTTTGAAATTGGCGAGTCGATTTTGTACCCGGCCCAGAGCATTAGCCTGGACTATCGCTATATCCCACAGCATCCGCTGCGGGTGGCGTATGAATCCTATATGAAATTCCCCTATGACCGCCCGACGTGGGATTTGACCAGTGTACTGTATGCGGTCCGGCCGGAGCGGAGTTATTTCAGTCTGTCGCCTGCGGGGCAAATCGTCGTCGAGCCGGACAGCGGTGTGACACGATTTATTGAGAAAGCAGACGGGAAACACCGGCATCTGCGAGCCGATGACCAGCAATGCAGGCGCGTGGCAGAGCTATTTACGCATCTATGCAGCCAGCCGCCGAGTGGATTCAAGGGAACTGATGTCGCCAAATAATCCCCTGCTTTTTTGACTTGCAACCCCGGTTTTGCTACAATATACCCCAGTTGCTGGGTGGGGAAGTTGCGTGATGTGAGAGGAGAATAACGATGAGAATGATAGGTTTGGCTGGGATTATTGGGATTGTACTGCTGAGCGGAATGGTGTATGGAAATCTGCTGGGCAAATACTATGCGGGGGTCAATATTGATGTGAACGGCATTCTGCAAACGCAGGGATTGACCGAACGATTCCGGCGGGTGGATGCCAATATTGATTACTGGAACGGCAGCCAGTATTACCGATGGCAGCCGATTGCCGGGCAACCGGACAACTATACTGTCGAATGGACGGGGTATATCAGGATTGACGTCCCGGGAGAGTATGGTTTTGGTACCATTTCCGATGATGGCTCGCAAATCTGGATTAATGGGCAGTTAATTGTCGATAACGGCGAGGGGCAGTGGTACGACTGGGAAGATAACATGGGCGAAAACGAGCCAGGCGAGCCGAATCAGCCGGTCTATCTCAACGTTGGGTATCATGCCATCATGGTGCGATTTTATGAAGGGCCCAGTTATGACGGCATTGAGCTGTGGTGGCTGCTGCCGGGCAGTGGGCTGTCGGATATCCCGTATTACGGCACGACCTTTCACGGCACCCCGCCAACCTATAATCCCAAGACCAACTGGGCAATTGTGCCCGCCTCGGTGCTGGTGACGCCGGAGGAATACAACGCGCTGACCTGTGCGATGGATTTGTACTCGGATGGCGTGATTAATCTGCGTGATTTTGCAATTCTGGCCGCAGAGTGGCAGACGCTGACGCCGGTGGTCGGGGATTTGACCGGAGACGGCAAGGTGGACATGGAGGATCTGGCGTTGTTTGTCATGTTCTGGCTTGAGCCTTGTTTTGTATCTTAATTCGGTAATGTAACGTCTATATCCATGTATCGGATGTGATTATTTTCTGCGACGGGAAAAAACACGGCCGGGGCAGAGATGTTTTGCGCGCACAGGCAGGGCAATGGCATCGCATTTATGGAGTATTGGCAATGAAAACAGGGATTCGAATCATAGCGGGATTATGGCTGGTTCTGACGGCGGCAGGGTTGGCGGGACAGGAGGCGGAACGGACTCCTTACGGGGTGTGTGCTCATGTGTCGCGGTCCAGCGATCACAAACTGGCCGAGCAGGAATTTCCGCTGATGCGGGCGGCGGGGATTCGGTGGGTACGGACGGACTTTGACTGGACAACGGTGCAGCAGCGTGAAGGCGGGCCGTGGGATTATACGATGTTTGACGAAACCCTGCGCAAGGCGGAGGCGGTGGGGATTACGATTCTGCCGATTCTGGCGTATGATGTGGCGTGGGCGCGCCCGGCGTACCGGCACCTGGACTTATGGCGGGAGTACGTGCGGAATATGGTGAGTCGATACAAGGGACGGCTGGTGTATTGGGAGGTGTGGAACGAGCCGGACCTGGAGCAATTCTGGAAAGAAAATCCCGACCCGGCCAACTATACGACGTTACTGAAGGCGGCGTATGAGGAAATCAAAGCGATTGACCCCGAGGCGAAGGTGCTGCTGGGCGGGCTGTCGGGCATACCGTTTGAATTTATCGAGGGGATTTATAAAGCCGGCGGCAAGGCGTACTTCGATATCATGAATGTGCACCCCTATCGTTACCCGAAGACGCCGGAGGGAGCGCCGATGAAAGACGATCTGGCGAAGCTGCGGCAATTGATGGCTAAATATGGCGATGGCGACAAGCGGATTTGGATCACCGAGATCGGCTGGCCGACACATCGGAACAATTCTCAACTGCTGGGCGATATCGTGCGGGCGGGCTTAAAAGCGATTGATGCGAAGAAAACTAACTGGACGCTGGCGGTGTTTGACGACCCGGGATATGTAATTCAGGTGCCGCTGACGGACGAAGCCTTGCAGAACATGCTGCCGGGCGGGGGTACGGTGGTGCGGCTGAGGATGGCGGACATGGAGCGACTGAGTCCGGCAAAATATGATGCCCTGCTGCTGCCGCTGGAGGAAGCATTTCCCACGGACTGGTTTGATGCGATGGAACAGTATGTTCGAGACGGCGGGGTTCTGATTTTAGGCCAGGGCGTGCCGCTGTATTTTACCATCAGGCGCGGTGAGGAGGGACGCTGGGTCCAGGGCGATGCGGGAGAATCGTACCGACAGCGGTTGCATATCGGGTGGGAGGCGTGGTGGACGCGACAGGGTGTGTCCAAATCGATTGCACAGTTAAAAGTGCCGGATGAGTTGGCCGGACAGATTCGAATAACCAAAGAAGCTCCGGAGGCCACGCGATTTCTGACCGATGCAAAATTAAAGCCGGGCGATCGATTTATTCCGCTGCTGCATGCAGTCGAAGGCGATTATGTCGGGACGGCCGCGGCGATGTTCGATCTGAACAGCGACATGAAGGGCGCGGTGATTGTGTCGTCCCTGCAGGCGGAATATCGCGGTGTGCTGGAAGACCAGCAGGCCCTGATGCTGGCGCGGGCGTATTTGATTGCATTGCACAACGGCGTCGAGCGGATGTTCTGGTACAATTTCCGGGCGTTCGAAAATAATCCGTTGTATAACGAAGACCATTTCGGGATGGTGCATCGGGATTTGTCGGCCAAGCCGGCGTATCGGGCGATGCAGGCATTGAACCGGGCGAGGCCAGCGGGGTCGGTGGTGGTTGGCGACATACGGCAAGTCGGGACGGTGTTTATGCCGGCCTGGAAGCGGCCGGATGGGCGGATGGCCTGGGCGGTCTGGAATGCGGGACCGGCTAAAGAAATAACGCTGAAGGTACAGGGCGAAATTGCAGAGGCGTTTGATGTGTTCGGCGAAACGATGTCGATTCAACCGACCGACGGTGTAATCAAATTAACCGTTACGGATCGTCCGGTTTATATTGTCGGCCCGCAGTGTATTGAGCCCTAAAGAATTGCGATTGAAGTGGTTTAAGCCAGCGGTTTACGGGTGATGAGCGAGTAGCTGCGCGGGTACTCATCGGGCGTGGGGCTGATTTTGCGAATTTCGATGAGGCGGAATGCATCAGCGACACCGGGCAGGGTGTATGGATAAGTGTGAGCAAGTTTGCCGCCAAGAGTTGCAATGGATTTTTCCGCTACGGCGCACTCGAGGTCGCTATCCGGGCCTTTGAAGGCCAGCATCGCCCCGCCGACCTTGACCAGTCCCAGCGAAATTTCAGCCAGCACGCGCAGGTCGGCGACGGCACGAGCCAGTGCCGCATCAAATTGCTGACGATAATGCGGCTCGTGAGCGACATCTTCGGCACGGCCATGCAGGACAGTCAATGTCTTGAAACCCAGTTGGGCGGCGACTTTTTGCTGGAAATGCACCTTCTTGCCGGTGGCTTCGATAGAGACAAACTGCCAGCCCGGCCGGACGATGGCCAGCGGCAGCGAGGGAAACCCGGCACCGGAGCCGACATCAACCACAGAAAAACGTTCGCGGCCGGCAGCCATAAAATCCAGAATCGGCAGCACCGCCAGCGAATCGAGAAAATGCCGGATGCGCACCTGCTGCGGGTCGGTAATCCGCGTCAGGTTGGTATGCTTGTTTTCTTCAGCCAGCAGTTCGGCCAGGGCATCAAACGCCTGCTGATGCTGCATCAGCAGAGTTTCCAATGTATCAATATGAAGTGTTTGCGATTTTGCCATGAATTCTTTAGGGGTTTTTCGCTTTTAAATCTTTCGAAGTGGCCAAAGCAATGACTCGGCCCTGATCGCCGACGGCATTATAAAAATGATACACGACGCCGTTATATTTGATAACCCAGGGCTTATGAGCGTACTGCTTATCCCACGGCTCGGACGGCTCCACCAGATGTGGCCCCTGCCACTGGGTCCAGTTGGCCAGATCATAAGAGCAGGCAAACGTATCAAAGGCATCAGGTTTCCAAAACGCCCCGAAATAAAACATCACCCAGACATCGCCGATACGAACCACCTGCGGATCGCCGGTGATGCCGGCCTGTTTGTCCAGTCCATTGGCGACGACCGCATCCCCACCGTAACGTTTCCAGGTCAGCATATCGCTGGAGACAGCCATCCCGATCTTCTCATAGCCGCCTTTGATCTTGCCGTTGTAGAACATGACAAAGGGATAGCCCAGCGTCTGGTCTTTGTCGCGGATGATATTGCTTTTGTACAATGTCACCCGCTCGAAATCGCGAACATCGGGCTGGGTCGTGCTCAGAACCGGCTCTGACAGTCGCTGCCATGCGTGCGGTGTGCCCGGATTCTGCGCAGTATAGGCAATGCCGACGGCCAGCGGGTCGGTCTCGTAACCTTTCAAAGCCCCGCCGATATAAGACATCCAGTACTTGCCGTCATAGTGTTCGAGGGCATAACTGCCCCCCCATGTTGTATCCTGCAGAGCGATATAGCCGGCCTTCTGCACGGCATCCCAGGTGCCTTCATTGAAGCTCAGCACGTTTCCCAGCGGCTTCCAGTTCAGCAGATCGGCACTTTCAGCAAGGGCCGTCTCGTAGCCGGTGCCGTCGAAAATAATATAGATCATATACCACGTATCATTATGCCGGAACACGCTGGGACAGTCCACCTTCTTGCCGTCGTCTCCACGCAGAATAACACCATATTTATACGGTGTCTTGACCTCGTCATAAATCTGATGCATCACCCGTTCAGGCACCGGCCCGGCGTGTGGAGCAAGAATGGTCCTCTCTGCATCATTTGCAGCTATACTTTGCGCAGCAAGCCCCTGCATCACCAAGCCGAACAGCAGCAGCGCAAGACAGAACATTACACGCCGTCCGATTTTACCCATCGATTGATTGAATGGAATCCAAAGCGTTCTCACTCGTTGGTTCCTTTCATTTGAATTCCAAACCGAGCTTAACCATTCTGCCCGCAGCATTTTTTGTATTTCTTGCCGCTGCCGCACGGACAGGGATCGTTGCGGCCGACCTGCGGCTTGTCATGGCGGATCGTTTTGACGGTCTGTTCACCCTGCGGGGCCATGGCCGCGGCACGCTGTCGCTGGGCGGCCTCGAACTGGCCGGTCTGGTCGTGGCTGGTGCGGCTGACCTGATAGACGCTTCGCGCCCGCTCGCCGGCCTGCAGACGGACCTTGAAGATGATATCCGTCACGCGCTCGGCGATGCCGTTGAGCATCTGGGTGAACATCTTGTAGCCTTCGTGCTTGTATTCGATCTTTGGGTCTTTTTCGGCGTAGGCCCGCAGCATGATGCTTTCCTTGAGATGGTCCATCGCATAAAGATGGTCCTTCCAGGCGACGTCGAATATCTGGATCAGCACATAGCGTTCGAGGTTGCTCAGCTCGCTGCGCATGAATTCGCGTCCCACGGCCAGCAGTTTTTCCTGAGCCTTGCTGGAATCGGCCAGTTCGGCCAGCGGAATTTCCACACCGAAGCGTTCCCTGGCAAACTGGGCCTTTCGGTCGGGGGTTTCTTTGGCGTATTGCTCGACCTGTGCGGCCAGCCGGCTTTCACGCCAGCTTCGGCTTTCTTCCAGCAGAAGGTGATAGATCGCCTCCGGCTTCATTTCGGTCAGCCGCTCTGCGGTCAGGCTGGTCTGATATTTATGATTAGCCCAGTCGGCCAGCGAGTTAAAGGCATAGGCGTTAGGCCCCTGCTGCCCGAAGACCATGCTCATCGCAAATTCAACCGGGTATTCGATTTCCCGCTGTCTGTATTTATCTTCGATGGCGGCCAGCAGTTTCTGATGGACACCCGGAATAGGCTTATCCTTCAGCTCGGCAGGATCAATCTGGATGGCAAATTTTGCCCCGGCCCACTGAGCAAACGTCCGTACCGCGAAATCCTCGGACAGAAAATCCTTCAGCCGCGACAGGTCTTTTTTATCGACCAGGCCGCAGGCCGCCTCAATCAGCAGCCGCTCGATCTCGTCGGCTTTCATCTGTTTGAGTTTGGAGGCCGAGACGCTGACCTGGAAAGCACTCATCGCCCAGCGGGTCAGTTCGCTGATATTCCATGTGTTCGGGTCTTCGTAGTCTTCCAGATATTCACCGAGCGAGACGGAAATGGTGTTTTCGATGCCTTTTTTCGCCTCCTCGCGCAGCATCTCTTCGATGTATTCGGCTTCCTGCCCGCGGATGCGGCGCATCTCGAGGTCCACCCCGAACTCGGTCTTGGCCCATTCCAAAATGCACTGGTAGGGATATTCGGGATTAAGAATCGTCTTGCAGGCCTGCTCGGAAACCTGGCGGAGCATTTCTTCGATGACAGAGCGAAGGTCTTTGCCGGCCAGAATATTTCGACGGCGGGTATAAAAAATCTTGCGCTGATAATCCATCACTTCATCATATTCGAGCAGGCTCTTGCGGATTTCGAAGTTGCGCTGCTCGACTTTTTTCTGAGCCTTGGCAATCCCGCGGCTGATGCTGGGGTGATAAATCGGCTCGCCTTCCTGCCAGCCGATCATCGACAGCGCCTTGACTGTCCATTCCGGAGCGAAAATGCTCATCAGGTCGTCGTCGAACGACAGAAAGAAAACGCTGCTGCCCGGATCGCCCTGACGGCCGGTACGACCGCGAAGCTGATTATCGATGCGGCGGGCTTCGTGACGCTCGGTGCCGACGACGTGCAGACCGCCCAGCTCCTTGACGCCGGGGCCGAGCTTGATGTCGGTGCCGCGGCCGGCCATGTTGGTGGCGATGGTGACATTGCCCCGCATGGAGCCGTCGCGGGCGGCGTGCTGATAACCGGCCTTTTCGACGATGAGGGCTTCGCGGGCGTGCTGCTTGGCGTTAAGCACTTCGTGTTCGAGTCCATAGCGGCGGGTCAGGGCCTGCGAGAGGGCCTCACTCTTTTCAACGCTGGTGGTACCGACCAGAACGGGCCGACCGGCCACACTGGTAGTGTTGATTTCATCGACCAGGGCATTGAATTTTTCGCGGACGGTCTTGAAGATCATATCGTCGCGGTCATGACGAATACACGGGCGATTGGTGGGAATCGTGACCACGTCGAGCTTATAGATATTCATAAACTCTTCGGCCTCGGTCGAGGCAGTACCGGTCATACCGGCGATTTTTTCGTAGAGCTTGAAGAAATTCTGCAGCGTAATCGTCGCCAGCGTCTGGGTTTCTTCCTTGACCTGAACGCCTTCTTTGGCTTCGACGGCCTGATGCAGACCGTCGGACCACTGACGGCCATGCATAAGACGGCCCGTGAATTCATCCACGATAATCACCTTGCCGTCCATGACGACATATTCTTTTTCCTTCTCATAGACCACATGCGCCCGCAGGGCCTGTTCCAGCAAATGCGGCCAGTCCATATTCGAGCCGGTAAAGAACGACCCGACGCCGGCGATTTCCTGGGCCTTGCCGATACCGTTATGCGTCAGGTGGGCGGCCTTGCGGTCGTATTCAACTTCATAATACTGGGTCATCGTTTCAAGGCGGGCCTTGTCCTCCTCGATTTGCTTGAGGGTCTGGTCGATAAACCGCTGGGCCTTTTCCATACGCTCGCTGTCTTTGGCCTGCTTGGCCTCGGCCAGTTCACCCCTGGCATTGGCGACAGCCTTTTCCGCTTCGTCGATGGCCTTTTTGAGGCGGTCATAGGAGCTTTGCAGGCTGATGATCTGACGGGCAACGGCGTCGGCTTTTTTATAGCGGGTGACGTCATCCTGGGCCGGGCCGGAAATAATCAGCGGCGTGCGGGCCTCGTCGATCAGAATGGAGTCCACTTCGTCGATGATCGCGTATTCGAGCGGCCCCTGCACCATCTGCGCCAGCGACGATTTCATATTGTCGCGGAGATAATCAAAGCCGAATTCGTTGTTGGTACCGTAGGTAATGTCGCACTGATATTGAGCACGGCGTTCTTCGCCGATGGTATCCATGTCCGACTGAATCGCCCCGACCGTCAGGCCCAGCGCCCGATACACCGGCCCCATCCACTCCGCGTCGCGCTTGGCGAGGTAGTCGTTGACGGTGATAACGTGGACGTGCTTGCCGGTCAGGTGCACCAGATACGCCGCCAGCGTAGCGACAAGGGTCTTGCCCTCACCGGTCGCCATTTCAGCAATCTTGCCGTCGAACAGGACGTTGCCGCCGATAAGCTGCACATCGAAGTGCCGCATGTTGTTATTCCGCCGGGCGGCCTCGCGAACGACGGCGAACGCCTCGGGCAAAATCTGACCGGGCTGCTGACCCGAAGCCAGACGCTGCTTGAATTCGGCGGTCTTGGCCTTGAGGGCCTCATCATCCAGCGCCTTGACCTGTTCCTCGAAGGCCCCCGCCGCCACCGCATCCCGCATATACCCCTTCACCAGCCGCTCGTTCCGCGACCCGAAAATCTTGACCAGAAACTTATTCAACGAAAATGCCATCTGCTTATCCTTGTAATTGCATATCTTATTATTTCGTATATATATCGACATTATCCCTATTATAGACGCAACATTCTACCCCGTTTTTCCGTAAATTTATACCCTGAAATTGTTAGAAAACCAGCAGCAGTAAAGGGATTAATGCAATGTCGCTTTGCCCGGCTTTATGGATTCATAATTTATAGATTGGCAAATCTTCGACGATATATAGTAAGTCTGTCTTGAATATACAATTATAATCATCAAATATGTCTTTGAAATTTCAGCCCCAGTCGAGTATTTTGTGATGCTTTATAAATGAATCGACAGAGCAAATATGACGTTAATATCGTTTCGTGATATCCATAAATCCTACGGGCCGGAAGTGGTCTTTCATAACCTGAATGCCCAAATCCATCCCCGTCAGCGTGTAGGCTTTGTCGGACCCAATGGCTCCGGCAAGACGACCCTGTTCCGGCTAATTACAGGCCAAACCCATCCGGATATGGGTGAAATAAACCGCGCGCGAGATTTGAAAATCGGCTACCTGGCCCAAGAACCTGAACTGGATTTAAACCGCACTGTGCTGGAGGAAATGCACGAAGGACTCGTCGATATCCTCAGCATGCACAAGCGTTTAGAGATATTATCACACGAGCTTGGCACCCTGTCCGGCGACCGGCTCAATGCCGCCATGAAAGAATACGACCGACTTTGTCATCAATTTGAAATTGAAGGCGGGTATTCCTATGAAACGCGGGTCAAAAGCACTCTGGCCGGTTTGGGATTGCCGCAGGAACTGTTCGAACAAAAGGTTTCGGCGCTTTCCGGAGGTCAAAGGTCTCGATTGTCACTGGCCAAGATTCTGATCGCCGATGCCGACCTGCTGCTCCTGGACGAGCCGACCAACCACCTCGATTTGCAGGCGACGCAATGGCTGGAAAAATTCCTCCTGAATTGCGAAAAAGCGGTATTGCTGACCAGCCATGACCGTTTTTTGCTGGACGCAGTGGCCGAGCGAATCCTCGAACTCGACGGCAAGCGGGCACGGTCCTGGCGCGGCAATTACAGTTGCTACATCGATACCAAAGCAACCTTGCGGCTGCAACTGGAACGCCAGCACCAGAAACGACTGGAATTCGTGACCCATGAGCTGGACTTTATCGCCCGCAATAAAGATAAAGAAGGCATGCGATTGACCGCTCGCGGGCGAAAAAACCGTCTATTGCGGATGCTCAAGGAAAATCCTGACTATCTTGACAAGCCGACCGATCAGAAGACGATTCGATTTTCATTTTCCGATGCCAAGGTGCAAAGCGATATCATCTGCAGGGCACAGGGTTTATATAAAGCCTTCGGGCCGATTGTACTGTTCGAGGATTTAACATTCGATCTGTATCGCGGCAGTTTTCTGGGCATCACCGGCCCCAATGGCACCGGCAAAAGTACCCTGCTGAAAATGGCGCTGGGACAAATAAAGCCGGATCAGGGTTCGGTCAAACTCGGCAAAAACTTACGGATTGGCTACCTGGATCAGCACGCGACAGTCCTGGACCCGGAGGCGACGGTCTTGCAGGAAGCAGCCCGAATCCGCCCCGACCTGACCCCCGAACAGCTTCGCGGCAAACTCGGCACATTTCTATTTTCCGGCGAGGATGTCTTCAAAAAGACCGGCAATCTGTCCGGCGGTCAGCAAAATCGGCTGATCCTGTTCCGGCTGGTGTTGTCGGAACCGGATGTCTTAGTCCTCGATGAGCCGACCAATCATCTGGATATCCCAAGCCGGGAGATGCTGGAAGAGGCCCTCGATGGATTCAACGGTGCAGTCATCGCTGTCAGCCACGACCGCTATTTTCTGGATCGACTGGCCGACCAGTTAATGGTGGTCGGGTGCGATGAATTCGGTGACAAGCAGATGGGTCGATGCGAAATGATCTGCCCCCTTGAGAACAAAGGCGTCTGGAGCACCTATACCGAGCTGCTGCAGAAGCGCCGACAGACCGCCGCCGAAGAAAAACAGAAAAAATCCGCAGCTCAGAGCCGCCCTGACAAAGTGCGTGTTGTCGCCCCGCCGGAACTGAAACGCTTCAACCGATTCACCGTAGAACAAATCGAAACGATGATTGCCGAACTGGAAAGCAAGATTGCCAAAATGCAGGAACGCTTCGGCTCTGATGAGGTCTATCGCAGCGCCGAAAAACTGGCCGCTTTACAAACCGACTTCGAGGCTGCCAAAGTCGAACGCGAATTGCTGTATCGCGCCTGGGATTTCCGTTCGCAATAAAATCCACCCTTGCAGCGGTATTATTTCACACGCCCTTACAGTGCATCAGCCAGCGGTTCATTCCACCACTTCGGATCGCGCAGATAATGCTTCATCCACATCGCCGCGTTGACGCCATCGGCCACCGCCGTCACAAGCTGCATCGCGGCCCCCACACGACAGTCCCCTGCCGCAAACACACCGGGAATGCGCGTCCGCAGATACGCCGGCTCACAGCGGATAAATCCCGCCTCGGTCAAATCCACAAAGCCTTTCAGAAAAGCAGTATTGGGAACCATGCCGACAAAAATAAATACGCCGTCACAGGCCACATCGGTGGTCTGGCCGGTCTTGACATTTTTCACGATGGCCTTTTGAACTTTGCCGCTGCCTTCGATGGACGCCAGCGTACTGTCGAGCATCAGACTCAGATTCGAATCCGGTGCGTTGACTCGGGCCATCAATTCCTCCACAAGTACTTTGGTAGCCCGAAATTCCTGGCGGCGATGGACCATAATGACTTTGGCGGCGTACTTGCACAGGTGCAGCGTATCCTCAACCGCCGTGTTGCCTCCGCCGACGGCCACAACGGTCTTGCCTTTAAAGAATGGCGCATCGCAGGTGCCGCAATAGCTGACCCCCGCACCGGCATTGCGAAATTCTTCTTCACCCGGCACGCCCAGATGTCGATACGAACTGCCCGGCGTCAGAATGACCACCTTGCCGACAAAGAGGTCTTTATCACAGGCCACTTCAATCATCCCGTCATCGCGGCGGCGCAGCCCGGTAACTTCGCTGCCGGTGCGCAGCTCGGCCCCGAAAGCAGTCACCTGAGCCATCATTTTTTCCGTCAAATCCGGTCCGCTGACTTCAGGAAATCCAGGATAATTTTCAATCCGGTCGGTGGTAATGATTTGTCCGCCCGGGTAAAACTTTTCGAGAATAATCGTCTTCATGCGGTCGCGTGCGGCATACAGGGCCGCCCCCAGCCCTGCCGGCCCGCCGCCGACAATGATACAATCAAACTGCTGCTCAGCCATAATCGTCTCCATAGTCTCTATGCAAGGATTATTTGTTTTCGAAATTCGGCAGCGACACCGTGGACCATTGCCGGACAACCGGACCGCTGCGCTGCGGTCGGGTATCAAAATACTTGTCTATCTCTTGTCGGCTTGACGGCTCCCACAGCAGTGCCCCGCCGCGGCCGGCGGTCGTTAATTTACCAAGAAGTTTTTTATCTGCCGCATAGTAAAATTCCATTTTGCCGCCGCTGATCAGATTCACGCGAACAGCATAGGCCAGCTCTTCGGACCTGGCCGTACTGTCGGATGCGGATATGGCCTCAATAATCGCCGGCGTAATTCGCCCTTCCGGGCTGATGATGTCCAGCACTATTTTGGGCTGACCGCTGTCCAGAAAAAACGGAACCAGACCATCCAGCAGCATTTCGCTGACCGCCGACGGCCCGAGTTCGAAGGTACGGGACTGCCCGGCCGGTTCACGCACCGTCAGCAGGCCATTGCTCAAATCCAGTTGAAACAGACTGCCCTGCCCGGATAAACCGCTGTGTCGATTCTGCCAGCGGAATCCGCGGAAGGGATTGGCACTTTCAAAGGTCTGCTCTTTGCGTCGAATCGCGGCGGTGTTGACAACGGTTGTTTTGTCAATCCGGAGATTGCCCTCGGAATCCTGCTTGATCTGAGTCCGTTCGTAGCCGCGGATACTGCGCGCCGCATCACGAACCAATAAAGTCTGCCCCTCTTCGCTGGGGAAAAACTTGTCTGCACCGAAGCGCTGAGCATTTTCAAGCAGCTCGATTCCCGCCGACAATTCCGAAGGCTGCTTGTATTCCATACTTTGGGCCAGGGTAATAAAGACATCACGACCGTAAAAAACATCCTCCGATGACCGAACTTCCAGCATCAGCACCCTGCCAAAATCCAGCATCGCCACACCAACGAAGCGTTCTTCTTCGGTTTTTGGACTAACTAAGTGAGCAAATTGCATCGGACACGGCCCGTCCAGAGTAGTAATATCCTGCAGTTTGCCGTTGGATTGTTTGGCGACGAGCTCGAGAATATCGCGATTGTTTTTCGCTGGGGCACTCAGACAATAGCGCCATTGTACCTCAATAACCGGTCGATTCAGACGGGCAAGAATGACAAAACAATTGTTCATCTCGTATTGCCATTCGGTCAGCCCCTGCCAGCCCCGCTCGGCAGGCAGATGAATGGTGACCCCCGCCCCCTGCAGTGCGACAGGCGGCCCCACACGAATCAGACTTCGCATCTTGACAATCAGATTGGCTGAAAATAATCCGATAGCAAATATCGCCAGTAAAGCCAGTTCAGAAAACGAATGTTTATTGAATAATCCCTTTTGCATACCCCTCCAATCATAAAGGGCAAATCCAGTTTTTGCAATCCTGCTCTCAAGAAAGCTGCGTTTTCTAATGTTCTGATTTTTAATTTGGGTAGTTGTGGAATGGTTTTGTATAATTTATCAGGAGTTAGAACTGTAACCTGAAACACAATGCAGTTATCGGACCACTTGTAATGAAAGGCTTGTATCTGAATGAGTTTTTTCATAACATTCGCCGGCTCAAGATATAACATCATTATGCCGATGAAACAAACATCTTGCGGTCCGAGCAAGTCAGTAAGCAGTATTGTTTCAGGAATAGACAGTGAACAGCCTTTTTATGAATAAAACTGAAATACTCAAAGATATCAGAGTGACTGAGACCATTCAGGAGGCTGTACAGCAAAACCTCAATGCTAAAATGTGCCACATGATAGGGGGTATGTGGATACGTAATACCGTCTATTTGGTGGAATTGTCTGCGACCGGCGTGGTCTGCAGGACGTTTGAAGAAGACCATTGTCATTTCGAAAAACTTCAAATAAACCAACCGGTAGGTATATCCTTTCAGATTGAACACGAAAAATTCATCTTTGACACAACCGTGATGGGATTTGAGTCATCCGTGACAACCAAAGGCGGACGTATCCTGCTTGAAATGCCCGACCGTATTGAAAAAATGCCCCGCCGTGCCTATGAACGCCAGGCTGTACCCGAAGAACTCAATGTGCATGTCCTGTTCTGGCACAGAGGGCATATTGATAACGTAAACCATTCTCCTACCGAAAGTTATTGGCAAGGCAAGATGATTAACTTGTCTGCCGGCGGCACCCAGGTGGCCGTCTCGTCCTCTCTGGCGGATTGTTTCACTCCTGGCCAGCTTGTCGGTATGCAGTTTACCCCAATGTTTTATCAGAAACCTATTTTGGTTGAGGCCCAGATCATTCACTTAAAACCTGACAATGAAACAGGAAAACTCTTTCTGGGCCTGGAATTCCTGGGTTTGGAAGTCAGCATCGATGGGAGGAATATCCTCCACCGTCTGATGGATGTGGTGGAAGAATATGCCAAGATGAATAAGGATAAGAATTCAGGCGTTCAGGATATGGTTGACTGAACTTATACAATAATCTAACAGATAAAACCGCGATATCAATACTGATATCGCGGTTTTTTTGTTTTATAGATTAGGGCCTGTAATCTCTGTTAGCCGGGTGGGCAATCAGGAATTCCGTGATGAGCTTGATGCAGTTATCCAGGTCCTTGGTGGAGATCACCTCGACAGGCGTGTGCATATAGCGATTGGGAATACTGATAAGGCCTGTAGCCGCCCCGCCGCGAGAAAGTTGTATCGCGTTGGCATCGGTACCCGTTGCGCGAGCTTCAGCGGTAAGCTGATATGGGATTTTTTTGGCTTTGGCAATCTTAAATAGCTCTTTTTCGATGATGGGATTGATATTGGGACCGCGATGGAGTACCGGGCCGCTGCCCAGCTTCACTGTGCCTATTTTCTTGGGATCCGTTTCCGGATGATCACTGGCGAAAGTTACATCAATCGCAATGGCAGCCTGTGGATTAACACGATAGGCCGAGGTGATTGCGCCTCGCAGACCGATCTCTTCCTGGACGGTTGCAACACCGATGACGGATATGTTTAACTTCTTTTTGGATAATGCTTTAAGAACTTCGGCGACGACAAATGCACCGGCCTTGTCATCCGTGGCACGCGATACAATTTTATCTCCGTTCAGCGTTCTGCAGGGAACATCAATGACTATCGGATCACCAACACTGACGCGTTTTTCTGCCTCTTTTTTGGTTCCTGAGCCAATATCAACCCAGATATTTTCCATTTCGACGCCTTTTTTTCGTTCGTCGGGCTGCATCTGGTGGATGGCTTTGCGTCCGATAACACCAAGGACTGGCCCTTTTTCATTCATGATAATAACTCGCTGCCCGACCAGAAGTGCCGGATCCATGCCGCCGATTTGAGCAGTATAGATGTAACCCTTTTCATCAACGTGAGTTATCATCAGGCCGATTTCATCGATATGCCCGGCCAGCATGAATTTAAAGTCTGCTTTAGGGTTGATGACGGCAATGCTGTTGCCGTGGACATCCGGGATGAGTTCATCCACGCTGTCTTTGACATAATCACGCCACAGTTTAGCTGCCGGCTGTTCATAACCCGATGGACTGGGTGCCTCAAGTAATGCTTTCAGGAAATCATGTGATGATTTGTTCATTTTTATTCCTTATAGTAGTTATAGTATATATTGTTATATCATTTCATCAGAAGATTTTAATCCCATACGTTCAGTAAGGCGTTCGAAGTCATCGAGACTGTAGTATTCGATAACAATCCTGCCCTTATGAGCACGCCTGCCGGACTCAATACGAACCTTGGTCCCCAGGATTCTTTGCAATTGTTCTTCGAGATCAACAATATGGGCAGCCTTTTCCTTCTTTTCTGGGGCAGTCTTTTTGTTATCATCCAGATAATTCTGCACAACACGTTCCACTTCTCGGACACTGAGCCGCCCTGCCAGGGCTTTGTTGGCAAGGGTTCGACGAAGCTGCTCTGTGGGAAGGGCTAAAATCGCCCTGGCATGCCCCATTGAGAGTTTGCCTTCAATCAGCATATCCTTGATATCCTGTGGTAAATCCAGGATACGAAGATGGTTAGCGACTACCGAACGGTCTTCTCCAAGGCGTTCTGCGGCCTCCGTTTGGTTCAAATTGAACGTTGTAATGTAGTTTTGATAGGCTTTTGCCCGTTCAACAGGGTTTAAATCAGAGCGATGGATGTTTTCTACCAGAGCTAATTCCAGCATCTGCTGGTCTGTAGCCTGACGAATCATCACAGGAACAGCCGATAATCCAGCGAGTTGTGCCGCTCTGAACCTGCGTTCACCAGCTATGATCTCATATTTATGGTCCCCAGTCGGACGCACAATCACAGGCTGCAAGATGCCATTTTGCCGAATCGACTCCGCCAGACTGTTTAATTCTTCCTGATTCCAGGCCGACCTGGGCTGGAATGGATTCGGTTCAATCAGTGACACTGCCAGTTCTCTGGTGCTTTCCTGCAAGGTCTTGTCAGGAGGAAAACTTGGCTTCGTTTCGCTCTGTGGTGCTTCAGGCTCTGAAACTGTCGCTGCGGGAGGAAAGGTGATTGAGCCGAGAAGGGCCTCAAGCCCTCGCCCCAAATGAGGCTTTTTGACTTTCTTATTATCCATGGTATTTTCTCTCCATTCTCTCTATATTTCTTTTCGGACGTTTTATCAAAAGATGAATAAAAAAACCAGCGGATTCTTGAAATTGTTTCACGTGAAACAAGAAAAGAGATGAATATCTATGAATCTGACCATAAATGACCCCCGAAATCAATCAGTACCAGGAAAAAACATAAAAAAAGACTGTTTCACGTGAAACAGTCTTTATTATCTATATGTGTATGTAGTATATACTATATATTCTTTAATGATGTAATGCCGTAAATCTGTCCAATTTGTGCATCATATTGCACCATATTTTGTCGTGGAATTACGACCTTAGGGGCATTCAATTCAAATTCAATCACTTCAAAAGGATCGTCAGGATTTAACTGGCGGGCCTTCAGGATGTCTTCAAATGAACGTATCTTCATTCCATTCCAGGTACTTACGACGAGTCTGCCGAGGTCCTGATATCCCTGATTGATGGGCGCGGGCAATACGTAACTTAAAATCACAATATCCTGACGTTCATCCGTTGGATTAAACGCCTGATTCGAATAATATTGATACAAATGGGGCGGAACTTTGCCCGACCAATTGTCGCCCCACAAAGAAAAGTAATTTCGTGTGAGCTTTTGGAACACATATCCGCCTGTGACTAAATAGGACGGCTGCTTGCCATATTCATAGTAGGGCACCAGCATCCGCTTTATCTCAAAATTCATAACCTCAACATTTACAGTGATTTGCATTCCGTCACGAAAGACAAGAAAATCCAATGTGTCGCCCGGTTTTTTTTGCGATATCAGATAGTCTAAATCGATGCGATCATATTGAGGATGCAGATATCTCCCGTATGGATTAATAGTATTATTTTCAATCGATAGGATAACATCGCCGGATTTAAGTTCTTTCGATCCAGTCCCGAGAGTATGTACTTTACTGACATACACGCCGTGCTTCATATCTTCGGGCATATTCAGGTGTTTGCGAATCGTTGGGTCAAGCAGGGCGGATATGCGGAACCCAGGAACGCCAAATCCTTTATACACAGGCTCTTGTGACTCCTTCAGAAAACGATTGATCATCTCGGCCGGGATGACACCCAAGTCGGTGTCGTCGGAAAATCCGACAATACCCACGGGTTTATCCTGGCAGCAAACGACCTCGGCCTGATCTGTTGGGCGAGAAGGATTAGTAAGTATATAGTAAAGATTGTCTGTATACGATACTGGATTTGATTCACATTGAGCACGGTCCAAGATTCCCCGAGCCTCGGTCAAATGCCCGGCCCCGGATAACCAATAAATGGAATGCTCCTGACCCTGCGAATATTGTTCAGTAAATTGCAAGGGTACTAAAGGTTGCCCGGCCGTGTTCGGGTCCAGCTCCAGCAAGCATAAGTCGTACTCATAATCGATGGATTTAACCACGGCGGAAATCCATTCATTATTCTCATATCTTCTTACCTGTACTATAGTTGCATTTGCTATGTTGTCTGCTGTGGTAAGAATCAGATAAGGACCAACCGCACATCCATACCCGGATTGCTGGGCAACGGCTCGCTGTTTCCATGGCTGAAACTGCTCATACCCGCCAACGGAAATCCGCAGATTCACCAGGCTTTTTTTCATTTTCTCCGAGGTGCTTATCACATCGGTCTTCTTTTCGGTTTTGGCGCAGGATGCTAAAACGACGATAACAGTACTGATAATCAGAGTGTGTAGTATTTTCATAAGTTATTCCTCAATATAAGCATCGGAAGTGACCTGGTATTGTTCAAGAATGGCTTTTTGTCGTTCAATAGCCCTGGCTGCATCGAGAATCAGAGGCATGTCGTTATTCAGGAATTGAATCTGATGACAGCCGCCTTCGGGTGTTTTTGATAGCTGTTCCCGAACATCTTTGAGCGAATAAATCATCTGGCCATTAATCTTCTCAACCACCTGGCTGAGGAACGGATTGCAGTACGTATTCACTTCATCAGGCAGAATTTCGGACAGCACAACATATTCCAGACGGCTTGTGTCCTTATTGAGTTCCATGGAATTGTGAAACAGGTATCGCAATGTAAAGGGGATCTCGGTAAGCCAGTTTCTTCCGAAAGTCTGCAGGTAGTTTCGGCTCAGTGGTGTAAACGTAAGTCCAGCATATACAAAGTATTGCGGTTTTTTATCAAACTGGAGGCTCCAGGGCAGAATAGGCAAATTCACAGCGGCTTCCATAGTAGCCTTGTTAGGCTTGCCATCCCTGCAATAGGTGATTTCAACTGATTCGCCGATTTGTTTGGCCTCCAGCGCCTCGGCCCAGTTGAGTGAAAGGCCGTAAATCTTGATCATACCGTCGTTATCAATATTGAAACCGTCGATTTGGGTGATAACATCGCCGGATTTGAGGATTTTTTCGGCAGTGCTGTTTCTTTGAACCAGCAGCACAACAACGCCTTCAACAAAGGCTGGCAATTTCAGATAGTATTTGTATGCGGGATTGTGAAGCCCTTCAAACACAGCAACGGCAGGAGAGGGAAATCCATCATATTTCCCATCTTCTATGTCCTTGAGAAAATGCCGAATAACAGTTGTGGGGATCATGTATCCGATATTGTCAGCAGTCTGCAAACCCTGGAATGCGACCCCGACGACCTTGCCATTTTGCAGGACAGGACCGCCTGAGTTACCGGGATTGATAGCCGCGTCGGTCTGAACCAGCAGGTGCATATCGGCCTGGGTATGGCTGTAATTCCCCACTTCGATACGCGACACAACACCTTTAGTGATAGAGACTTGTCGTCCTCCTACAGGAAATCCGCAGGTGGTCACAGTACTGTTGACCCGAGGGATTCCGCCCAGCTCCAGCGGGACCATATCCTCATAAAAAGAGGGGTCTTCGACATCTATAATCGCCAAGTCACAATCGTGGCCAACGAAGACGGGTTTGGCAGGGAAACGTTTTGCGACATTCTGTTTCTTGACTTCTAAATATTTGATATTGCTGATGTTATGAGCGTTTGTCAAAATTCTTTTACCGTCGATGATAAAACCGGTTCCGACTCCCCGAGCCATGGCCGATTGCTTCCACGGGGTTTTGTAGTCCCAATCCTGCTGGACAACTTCGAGCATGACCACCGACTTTTCATAGGTCAGGTCTTCGGGGTCTTCTGCGACAGCGGCAGGGGCGGCGGCCGGGGCTTCCGTTGATTCCTGTGATTCTGTATCCTGAACAGCCTGCTGGTCTTCCTGTTCTTCTGCGATCAGGCAGGGGGGTAACAGGATGAGGAAACTAAGGATAAACAGGCTGCGGATTATCCACATTGTTGACTTTTTCTTCATTGGCGCATTCCTTATTATATAGGGATTATGGATTACTCGAAGTCGTAGTGTTTTTTGACGGCTTCGATAATATGCCAGACGCACTTGAGGCCGACGGGAAAGATGACATAATCGCCGGGACCAAAGCTGACGGATTTGCCGGTGGCGGGGCGGTCGTAAATGGTGACCTTCCCTTCGAGAATCAGGCATTTTTCGGTTTCATTATATTCCCAGTCGAACTTGTCGGCCCTGTGAGTCCAGATCGGCCAGGCTGCGGCCTGCTGACTCTCGGCGGCAGTGGGTTTTCGAATGATAATATCACTGACTGTAGGCATTGCGGTTCCTTCCAATAATTTGAAATTTTATTCCGTTTTTTGGATTGTACGATGTACAATGGGAAATGTAAATTTTAAAGTACTATTGAAGATAAATATCGCCTAAATGTTCCTATTGAATCTAACTTTTGGTTGACAAAAGGTCGAAATAATGCTCAAAAAGCTAACATTAAATTACCTGAGAGTTTCGGTGTCTGATTTTATCAGCCAGGTCAATAAGCAACCTATAAAAGAGTTGTATGGAGTGACTGATGGCAAAGCAGTTGGTACTTATGTGGAACATCGATTTCATTCATTTCTTCAGAAGCAATTCACCTATGATGCCGGATGTTCTGCAAGTGGAATCGATTTTCCAAGACTTAATGTGGATTTAAAAGTAACGTCTATACGGCAACCGCAATCCTCCTGCCCATACCGTGATGCCGGGCAAAAAATTTATGGTCTTGGGTATCATTTGATTGTTCTCGTTTATCAGAAATCAGATGATCGAAAAAAGAAGGTAGCAGTTATCAAGTTTCTTCATGCCATATTTGTTGACAAACAACGGACTGGCGATTATCAGACAACTTATGGAATTAATCAAATACTTCGTAATCATGGAAATTGTGATGACATTAAGGCTTATTTAGAGGAACGCAATTTACCTTTGGATGAAATTGGGCGAGAAACGATGGCAGGGACAATTCTGCAACGTCCTCCCAAGCAGGGATATTTAACCATATCGAATGCTTTACAATAGAGATTACAATATACTCGAATCATCACGATTGCTTCAAAAGGTACAGATGATGGAGTGATGCAATTGATCTGATATTGTCCCTATTTCCGTTGAAATTCCTTTTTTGCAGTCAAGGTAAGCCTTACTTTACGCCACATCTGTTTTCTTGTCAATCTCCTGATTTAATGCTTTTTGAAGCAAGGGTATTTGGCGA
>Ga0228536_1000399_pt1 | contig 87283 bp, 71 predicted proteins | sample SJ1Smetagenome_FD_168611 | JGI IMG/M metagenome (GOLD analysis project Ga0228536, IMG submission 168611) | Enriched culture of PCE-dechlorinating microbial communities from Ithaca, New York, USA - SJ1.S | ecosystem: Engineered > Modeled > Simulated communities (microbial... > Unclassified...
GGCCGGAGATAGACGGGCAGTCCCTGCGTTTCCGCCTTTCCGTGACGGCGGGACTCTCTCTCCGCGGCGGAACTCTCTCCGGAGAACCCCTTTCCGCGCCCCCCTTGCCGCCTCTTGCTCCGTCCGGCGCGCACCTAGAGGGCATCTTCCTGCGCTTCCCCGTGGCGGTCGCCTGGGAGGAACTTTCCGACTGGGCGCAGTCCGAGGTGGCGGGACGACCCATGGATCTCGGGGACGGCTCGGAGGTGGTCATTCGGAAGGTGCGGGTCTTCGGAAACGGAGACCGCCTCGCCGCCGCGGTGGATGTGGAGGCGGAGCGACAGGGAGGACTCCTGGGGAGGCGCACCTCGGGGCGGATCTATCTTGAGGGGCGGCCGGACTACGACTCCGCATCGAGGGTGCTGGGTCTTCGGGAGTTCGATTTCGACGAGAACACCACCTCGGGACTCGCCAGGGCCGCGGCGTGGCTTGCGAAGCCCCTTCTCGTGCGCCGCATGGAGGACTCCCTCCGTTTTCCTCTGGCGGAGAAGACCGATGAGGCGAAGGAACTTCTCCGCCGGGCCCTGGAGAATCTGACGAACGAGGAGATGTCCGTCTCCGGGGATGTGTACGATGTGACGGTGGAGGGACTTTTCGTCACGCCCAAGGCGCTTGAGGTGGCGCTTGCGGTGAGCGGCGACGCCCGGATGGTGTTCCATGTCGGGCCCTAGCCTCCGGGCGGCGATGAAGGTGGTTCTCCGATGAAGAACGAGGCGGGCAATGGAGCGCGAATGAAGGAGCGGTTGCCTTCGGCAGTTCACGCTCTATGGGGTTTCTTTGCCGCGGCAGGCATACCTGCTTGGATTGTGGGCGGATGCGTTCGGGATCTCCTTCTCGGGCGTTCCTTCGCGGATGTGGATTTCGTGGCGGACGCGCCGGCGGAGGTGATCCTCGCCCTTGTGGAATACTGGGGGAAAAAGCGCTTCGGTCGATTTGAAGGAACTCTTGTCGGCAAGCCTCCCGCCGCGACGGTGCTTCTCGCGGTGGAAGGAACGGGCGTGGAGATTGCACCGCTCGTCGGGGGCTCCCTGGAGGCGGATCTGGGCCGAAGGGATTTCACGGTGAACGCCATGGCGATGGACCTGAAGGGCGCTCTGTGGGACCCCTTCGGGGGGCGGGGGGATCTCAAGGAGAAACGGCTCCGTTTCACCGGAAGCGCCGCGGATCGCCTCGCCGAGGACCCGATTCGGGCGCTCCGTTTCTGCCGGTTTGCCGCGGAACTGGCCTTTCATCCCGATCTGCCGGGGCAGGAGGCCGTGCGCGCTCTGGCGCCCTCGGCACGAGGAAGAGAGAAGTTCTTCGTTGCCTCGGAACGCGTCGGTCGGGAGATTCTGAAAGCTCTCTCTGGGCTTTCGGTCTTTCTTGAGCTGGCGGATGCTCTGGGGGTGCTTCCTTTTTTTCTGCCCTTCCTGGAGAGCCTCAAGGGGGTAGAACAATCTCCGGACTATCACCCGGAGGGAGATGTGTTCGTTCATACGCTCCGCACCGTCCGGGCCGCCGAGGAATACGGCGTGTCCTCCGTGACGGCGGCGGCACTGCTGCACGATCTGGGCAAGCCCGAGACGTTTTTCCGCGATGAGAGTGGGCGAATCCGTTTTTTCCGCCACGAGGAACGGAGCGCCGAACAGGCCCGGCGCATTCTCATCGCCTGGGCCTGGCCCGGCGTGCTCGCGGAGGAGACGGTTTTCCTCGTGGCGCGTCACGACATTCTGCGCCATCCCCTCTCCCTCCGGGGAGCGGTGCGTCTTCTCCGGGAACTGGAGGCTGTGCCGCGCCTCTCTGCTGCGGAGTGCTCCGGAAGGGCGGCGTGGCAGATGCCTCTCGAACACCTCGTGGCCCTCACCAGGGCGGATATCGCCGGAGGGAACGGCAACGATGCGGTTCTCAAGGAAAATCTGCGGCTTCTGGACGAGGCGGCTACTCGCCTGGAGACGGTGGTGCTGCCGGGAAAGAGGCGACTTCTCTCGGGGCACGACGTCATGAAGGTGCTCTGTCTGTCGCCGGGGCCGAAGGTCGGGGAGCTTCTGGAGGAACTCGATCTGGGTGTCGCCGAGGGAAGAGTGCGCACGAGAGAAGACGCTCTTGCCTGGCTGGACTCTCTGAAGCAAGAGTCAGCAAACACCCCTTCCTGAGCCTGCCGGGGGGCGCTGCGGCGCCCACGAGAACGTTCCCGCATGAGCGTCTTTGTTTCTTCGTTCCGACGAGCGGGGTGGGAAGCGGAATCGGGAGGATTGCCGTACATCCTCCAGTGAAACCGGCAAGGGGGGAGCTTTTCAGACCAGGGGAATCTCCTTCTCCGCATCGCCGCTCTCCGTCTTGTGCGATGAATGCCTCGAAACGGCACGCAGGCTCAGCAGGGCGCAGAGGGCTCCGGCGCCGCACAGGGCCGCCGCGGTGAACCACACCGTCCGGAACGCCGCGGCCATGGCCTCGGTGGCGGTGCTCCCTCCGAGGCATTGAACGTAAAGTGCCTCGAAGAGACTGACGCCGACGGTCAGACTGAGGCGGCTCGACGTGCTGAAGATGCCCGAGGCGCCGCCGCGTTTTTCCCCCGGAACGCTGCTCATGACGAAGGCGTTGTTCGGGGAGAGAAACAGGCCGAACGAGGCGGCGATGCCCACGAGGAAAAGGATGATGTGTCCCATCCCGGGAGAGGAGAGGGTTGTGGCGATGAAGAGGCACGCTCCCGTGGCGAGGACCATGCCGCCGAAGCAGACGAGCTTGGGGGAGAGGCGGTCTGCGAGGCGCCCCGCGAGATAGGCCGTGCTCATGTACGTGAGGGAATAGAAGAGGAGAACGGTTCCTGCCTGCTGAGGGGAAAGTCCCTTGTAGCTCTGCAGGAGAAAGGGCATAAGAATGCCCACGGCGCCGAAGACCAGATAGGCGGGGATGCCTCCCGCGATGGCGAGGGAGAAATCCCGATTCCGGAAGAGGGAGAGATCCATGAGGGGAACGGGCGTGCGGACCTCCCGGAGTGCGAAAAGCGCGAGGAGGATCGCCGCCGCGAGAAAGGCCCCCAGGACGGGCGGCGACGACCAACCCAGCTGACTTCCTCTGTTCAGGGCGATCAGGAGGGCAAGGAAACCGAGAAAGCTCGCAACACTGCCCGGAAGGTCGAGTTCGCCGATGCGATGTCGAAGTGTCCGGAAGGGGTGTCGCTCTTCGTCCGCGGGAAGAAGGCGCAGGGCGGCGAAGGTGGCCAGGGCTCCCACGGGAAGGTTGATGAGAAAGATCCACCGCCATGACAGCGTACCGGTCAGGAATCCTCCGAGAGGAGCGCCGATGATGGTGCCCGCCGATGCCATCATGGCGAGCAGGCCGAAAGCCTCCCCCCGGCGTTCCCGAGGGACGACGAAGGGAACGAGGGCGAAGGCGGTGACGGTGAGCATGGCGCCACCCACTCCCTGGATCGCTCGGGAGAGAACGAGCATGTTCAGCGAAAGCGCGGCGCCGCACAGGAGAGACGCGAAGGAGAAGAGGAGCATTCCCCAGCGGAAGATCCGGGAGGCGCCGACGATGTCGGCGAGGCGTCCGAAGAAAAGCAGCATCCCCGAGAGAAAGAGGAGATACGCCAGCACCACCTCCGAACCCAGCGCTCCCTGCACGCCGAAGGAGCGGGCCACTGTGGGGAGTGAGACGTTCACGATGGAGCTGTCCAGGGCGGAGACGAAGGCGGCGGTGCTCACGCAGAGGAGCGCCGGGAGGTAAGGACGTTTCAGGATTCCGCCGGTACCGGCGGAATCCTCTCCGGCGGGGTGCTTCCGAGACGGCGCGCTTTCGGGAGATTTCCTCACGGATGCCACTCCTCCTTCTGCGTGAAGGCGCATGTGGGAATCATGTGGGAATATGGAATGACCTGCCTGCTCAAAAAGGTGACATCCTCATTGTAGCAGAGACTTTCCGCGATTTCGCGAAAGGCGGCGGTATGGAAACGGAGGCGGATCATGGAGAGAAAACGGGCGATTCCGTCACGTCGGGCTTTTCGGGAACGACCGTCCTTACCCCGTCCGTCGGCGGTGAGGTGGGGATGGCTGTTGCTCGGTCTTTCCTTTCTCGGAGGCGTTGTTCTAGGGGTGCGTTCCCTCCGTACCGGCGGAGGTGTTCCGGAAGAAGGCACCGTTATCGTCCTGGAAGCGCCGACAGTGCCCGGGGAGGACAGCGCGTCTCCTCTTTCGGCGGGTTCGGAGACGACTTCTTCCGGAACAGAAGCGCCGCGGAACGGAACACCGGTCAAGGGTGCCACCCGGGTTCAGGAAAAAAGTGCACCCTCTCCGTCCCTCTCGGACACGCGTTCTCTGCGCATCACCGCACCCACCGGTTTCGATGTGGGACCGGCGGGACGGACGGATCTCCGGGGCGTTGCGGCGGATGTGAACGGAGGCGGGAAAGAGGAAGGCTACACGCCTCCCCGCATTGTTGCGGACGTGGCGGAACAGCTTCGGAAGATCGTGGAGGAGGTGGATGCCTCCACGCTTCGGGTCACCCGGGACGTGTTGGAAGAAGCGCCTTTCCTGAATCTGACGCCGGAGAAAGCGGAGCTTCGCCCGGCGGGAGACGGCGTGAACCTTAAGGTGGTCATTCCGGCGGACACGATCACCCTCAAGAGGAAGACAAAACCGGTCTCGTCGGAGCAGGTCCTCTCGAAGGACGAGAAAAAGGGGAAGTGAGGCATTCACCAACGCCTCGTGTGCACGTGCACGGAACGATGCCTGGTGTCGCCTGCTGTGGTTTCGGAAACATGCGACGATTCCGGCGACGTGCCACCGCGCCCGGGGAGGAGAAACACAGGGCCTCTTCCGAAAGGAAGAAGCCCTGGAAGCGCCGGAGGCGCGGATGCTTTCGAGGGAACGCCCGTTTTCCCCATGGGGAAAAACGGTCTGAAGCACGGGTGCGATTCTAGGCCCGTCTGTCCCGTTCCCGGCGGTTTCCCGTCGTGCCTCTGCTTCGGGATGCTCCGGAGGAGCGCACGAGACCGCGACGCTCGAATTCGGTGATCTCTTTCTCAAAGGCTTTCTCGGCGAGGGGGGAGAGTTCCACGAGCACATGGTCCTCCCGGAGGCGGATCGAGCCCACTTCCTCGCGGCTCACACGGAGCCCGATGCAGACTTCACGCAGAACGCGCCCCACATCCCATCCGTCGGATCGTCCCTTTTCGAGGCGCATCACCGCGCCGCGCATCTCCGTTCGTCCGCCGCTCCGCCCGGAGGAGTAGGTTCCGCTCTCCCGTTTTCCCAAGGAGCGTCCGTTTCTCGAATCGGGACGATCCTCGAATCGGCGGTTCTTCTCGCGGTTCGTTTCCCGCTCGAGCTCCTCGGCAAGAGAATAGCCGCTCCGCCGGAGATGGGTCGTGCGCCCGAGAAGGGCCGCCACGAGGGATGCGGGATCGTCGGATTTGCCGAGCAGTTCTCCGGCCCAGGCGATCATGGCCGCATCGGGATTCTCCGCCAGAAGCGTTTCCTCGAAGGCGGTCTTTCCCACGCGACCGATTTCTTCCGCGTCGGGAACAGGAAGCCACTCCACCTGCACGTCCGTGCCGCGCAGCATGGACCGGAACCGTCCCGCTTCCCTGGGGGAAAGGATGACCACGTTGCGTCCCTCGTGTCCGGCCCGGCCGGTGCGGCCACTTCGGTGCACGAAGGTGTCCAGACCGTCGGGAAGGCCCATCTGGATCACGTGCGTGACGCCCGCGACGTCAAGGCCGCGGGCGGCCACGTTGGTGGCCACGAGGACGGCGGTTCTCCCCTGCCGGAAGGAGCCGAGCACGGTGTTCCGCTCCCGCTGAGTCATTTCGCCGTGGAGCGTTCCCGCGGCGAATCCCTCTTCGACCAGTTTTTCCGCGCAGGTCATGGTGTCGCTCCGAGTGGGGCAGAAGACAAGGGTTCTCTGGGGGCGCTCCCAGAGGAGGACATTCACCAGACCGTCGATTCGCCGCCGCTCGGGAGCCAGATAGACCCGATGTGCGATGTCCTCGTGCTGGACTCGCTCGGAGCAGAGAGAGATGCGCGTGGGTGTCTTCATGTAGTTCTTGGCCAGAGAGAGCACCTCGTCGGGCATGGTGGCGGAGAAGAGCCATGTGCGCGTCCGGTTCGTCGCGGCGTTGAGGATCGCCTCCAGCTCCTCCCGGAAGCCGAGGTCGAGCATATGGTCCCCCTCGTCGAGGACCACCGTGTGGACCTGGGACATGTCCAGTGTGCCCCTTCTGATGTGATCGAGGGTCCGTCCGGGAGTGCCCACGATGATGGCACTTCCCTGACGCAGGTCGTTCGTCTGGGTTTCCATGCTCATGCCGCCCACGAGAGAGGCGGCGCGGATGCCGAGATCACGGCCGAACCACTGGGCTTCCCGGGCGATCTGGAGGGCGAGTTCCCTGGTGGGAGAAAGAACGAGCACCCGGGGGCGCCGCTCTCCCTGAGTCATGTCGTCAAAGAGGGGCAGTACGAACGCGAGGGTCTTTCCCGATCCCGTCTTGGCCTGAACGACCAGGTTGCCGCTGCGGTCTTCGAGGCTCAACACTTCCGCCTGAACCGGCGTGGGTTCCGTGAAACCTCTTCTGTCAAGGGTTCGGAGCAGTTCGGATCTCAGGCCGAAGCGGCTCCAGTCATTCGCGGTGCTTTCCACGGTGTTCTTCACTTCCGTCTGTTGCGTGCAGTTCATAGGTTGTCAGTTTTCCTCCCCGCGGCGTTCGCCGCACAAAAAATGGCTCCTTCCGCGGGACGGAAACAGTCCGAACCTTCAGGCGGACAGATCCGCATCTGGGAGCAGCCATTCTACCAAACTCTCCTCGAAAGCCGTTTCATTATCCCGTTGTTTCGCCTTTTGTCAAGATGGTCCTGGCGGAATTGTGCGAGGAGACGTTCCACGGTGTTTTCCCGGTGAAGAAGGCGTGCGGTGGGTGGAGAAAGAGTGCGGAGGTGTGAGTGTGGCGGTTCCCAATGAAACGTGGAGGAGCGTTTCCTCCCGGGATGACAGGTGTGTCGAAGGACGTTCGGGAGGGGGGCGATGGCAGGAGTTTCTCGGCGGGAGAAAAGCGTAGTATAGTGAAAATGGATTCATGATGCATGCCGGGGAGGAACGACTCATGGTTGCGTACAACCTGCAGGTGCTCGTCCTGGCCGGAGGTTCGGGAACACGTCTCTGGCCTCTTTCGCGGGAGGAAATGCCCAAACAGTTTCTGACGCTCTTCTCGAATCGAAGCCTGTTGCAGGATACGCTCTCTCGGATGTTGCGGATGGCTCCGGCGGCGGCGCTCACCGTCGTGACCGGCGAAGAGTGGAAGGCTCTTGTGGCGCATCAGGGAGGGATGGTATGCCCCCTTGCGCCAGGGCAGGTGGTGGTGGAGCCGATTCCCCGGAACACCTGTCCCGCCATCGCTCTCGGCGCGGTGTCTCTTCTGGAGACGAAGCGAGCCTCCGAGGAGGATCTGCTCTTCGTTGCGCCCAGTGACCATATCGTGGCGGACGGGACTGTCTTTTTCGCTGCGGTGGAACTTGCCGCTGCCGCCGCGCTGCGGGGTGACCTGGTGGTCTTCGGCGTACCGCCTCTTTACGCGGAGACGGGATACGGGTATGTGGAGGCGACGGAATGTGCCGATACTTCCCCCGGTGGTGCCCTTCCGGTGCGGCGTTTCGTGGAGAAACCCTCCCGCGAAAAGGCCGAGGAGTATGTCGCCTCGGGGAATTTTTATTGGAACAGCGGCATGTTTTGCTTCCGGATCGGGGAGTTTCTGCACGCCCTGGAAGAATACATCCCCGAAATCGGTCTTCCCGCCCGCAAGGGCATGACGGCGCTGCTCGAGGCGTTCCCTCGACTGCCGAGCCTCTCCGTGGACTATGCCGTGATGGAGAAGGCCCATAACGTCGCCATGGTTCCCCTTCAGGCGGGATGGTCCGATGTGGGGAGTTGGGATGCCGTTTACGACGTGCTCCCCAAGGACGGGGCAGGCAACGTGGTCCTCGGTGATTGCGTCCTCGATGATGCGTCGGGGAACCTCGTCTTCGCCGCGGATCATCTTGTGGCCCTCCAGGGAGTGCGGGACAGCATCGTGGTGAGCACCTCCGATGCCGTTGCAGTTCTTCCCCGGGGCGCCTCTCAGGGGATACGGAACATCGTGGCCGCCCTGCGGGGGAAGGGACGGAAAGAGGTCTCCCAGACGCCGAACAGCGTCCGTCCCTGGGGGAGTTACCATATTCTGGACGAGTCGGAGCGCTATAAAATCAAACGCATCGTCATTGCTCCGGGAAAACGGTTGAGCCTTCAGTATCACCTGCACCGGAGCGAGCACTGGATTGTAGTCCGCGGTACCGCCTGGGTTCGGATCAATGACACGGATCGTTTCGTCCACGAGGGCGAGAGTATTTTCGTCCCCAAAGGGTCCGTGCACCGCCTGGGAAACCAGGGGAAGATTCCCCTGGAACTCATCGAGGTTCAGTGCGGGGAGTACGTGGGTGAGGACGACATCGTTCGCGTGGCGGACGACTTTCGAAGGCGACCGGAACAAGAATGAAAAAGAACGCCCGGAAGAGGCCCCGCGGGCTTCAGAGCGGGTTCGCGTTCCACACGAGCCAGTAGTAGCCAAGAACTTTCATCAGTTCGAGGAACTGGGAGAAGTCCACGGGTTTCACCAGATAGCTGTTCGCATGGTTCGCATAGGCACGAACCATGTCGCTCTCCGCTGCGGAGGTGGTGAGGACCACCACGGGAATGGACTGCAGATCCGGGTCCTCCTTGATGTTTTGGAGTACCTCCAACCCGTCCACCCGGGGAAGCCTGAGGTCCAGAAGAATGAGTCCGGGACGGGGTGCGGTTTCCGGGTCCGTGTAACGCCCCTGCCGGTGGAGGTAATCCAGCGCCTCCTGTCCGTCCTCCACGTGTTCCAGGCGGTTGGCCATGCGAAACTCCCGGAAGTTCCGCCGGACGATCTCTGCGTGGGCGGGGTCATCCTCCACGAGAAGAATGACGATGGGCTCACCTTTCATGATTTTCTCCCCCCTTCTTCGAGGAATGTTGCAGTGCTCCGGGAAGTGTGAAGCGGAAGCATGTCCCGCGTCCCGTTCCCTCCGATTCCATCCAGACTTTTCCGCCGTAGAGTTCCACGATGCGCTTCACGATGGCGAGCCCGAGACCGGATCCCTCGCTCTTGCCGTCGAGCTTCTCGAAGAGTCCGAAGATCTTTGCGGCGAAGCGGGGGTCGATGCCCATGCCGTTGTCGCACACGAAGAAGACCACGTCCTGTCCGTGTCCTCCCACACCGAGATGCACCAGCGGAACCGGCTGGTTGCCCATGTACTTCACCGCGTTCTCCAGCAGGTTCTGCCAGATCTCCACAAGGCGCCGCCGGTCCCCGCGCAGGGTGAGCAGGACCGGGTCGACCCGGACGGCCACGCCACGCTGCGCGATGGCCCCCGCGACGGCGTCGAGGGCCTCACGGACCAGCTCGTCCCACGGAACGGTCTCGGGTTCGTGCAGCATACGTCCGATGCGGGAGATCTGGAGCAGTTCGTCCAGAAGTTTACCCATCTTGTCCGCGGCGTTCCGGAGAAAGGTCATGTCCTGGGCGGCCTGGTCCGTCTGTCCTCGGGCCACGTCCTGTTCCAGGTAGCCGAGAAAGGTCTTGATGGTCACGAGAGGACTCTTGAGATCGTGGGAGACGAGATAGACGAAGCGCTCCAGTTCGGCGTTCTTCTCCTCCAGCTCCCGTTCCTTGCGGCGCAGTTCCGTTACGTCCTGAACCACGCCGGAGGCCTTCTCGGGCTCTCCCCGTTCGTTGCGGTGGAGAATTCCCTGAGCCGCCACGATGCGTTCGCGTCCTCCGTCGGCGGAGAGAACGGGAAATTCCACTTCGTAGCTGTTGCCTGTGATGACGAGGTCCATCAGGGATACGCGCACCCGCTCCCGTTCCCTGTCCGGAATACGCGCCGCGATCTCGTCGAAGGGCACCTTCCCCGATGGGGGCGCTTCCATTCCCCAGATGCGGAAAGTTTCCGCGGATCCCCAGATGGCATCCTCCGCGGGCAGATATTCCCAGCTTCCCGCATGGGCGATGGCCTGGGCCATCTCCAGCCGTTCCTGGTGAATGCCGAGCAGTGCTGCTGCGGCCAGGCGTTCCCGGTCGAACCCTCCCCGGAGGTGCTTCAGGAGGAGCAGAACCCCCGCGCCGGAACCGCCCAGAAGGCTCCCAACCAGGAGAGAGACGATCCAGACCTGTTCCCGCAGGGGTGCGTCTATTTCCGCCAGGTCCATCCGGGCCACGAGAGACCAGGGCGACTCGGGAACGGGTCGCGTTGCGGCGAGGACGGGCTCGCCACGGTAATCCACCCCCTCTTCGACGCCGAATTGGCCCAGTACGGCCTTGACGGCGGGAAGGTCCGTCTTTGTCAGCGGTTGCCGCAAGGTCAGCGCCGTACCTGCTTGAAAGCGGAGTTCGTTGAGGAAGACCAGCGAATCCGCTTCTCTGCGGACGATGAGCGTCTCCCCTGTGGCGCTGGGAACGGGCCATCGTCTGATGAAGGGGTAAAGGTATTGTTCCGGGTCGATGCGCAGGGCGAGCACCGCTCCGCTCGCTCCTCCGGGGCCGGGCTCCCGGAACGGAAGTGGCGCCAGGACGGTGAGGTAGATGCGACGGTCGTGTTCGTTACGGTAGAAATCCTGGAAGGTCACCTTGCCGGAGTGGAGTGCCTTGCGGGCACCTTCCGCGACGATCCGGGAACCCGGATAGAGCGAAGCCGGTATGGAGAAGCGTTCGTTCCCCTCGGCGTCGAGGAGAAAGACCCTGTCGTAACCGTAGGCGCTCCAGGTTCTCAGGAGCCAGATGCGGATTCGTTCCCTGTCCTCTTCGTTCTCGGGATCAAAGAGAAAACGCCGTACCAGGTCGCAGAAATTCGCGTTTCCCGAGAAGAGGGAGCCGTCTCCCAGACGCTCCGTCCGCCACTGGACGAGTTCTCCTGCCTTGAGATCCGCGATGGCGGAGAGGGAAAACGCCACCTCCTCGCGGTAGTGGAGGGCATGATGGTCGTAGTAGACTTTCGCGGCGACGATGATACCTCCCGCAAGGACGAGAAAGAGGGCGAAAACGATCCATGAGGCATATTTTTCGCGGATGTCGACGGATGTCATCTTCGTTCCCTCCGATGCATACTGCCTCGGTAGCAGTCTACACGATTTGGGAAAGAAAAGACAGAGGAAGGAAAGGAGTCCGCGGTATGGGGCGAAAGGGGATTTTGGAGAAGGTCCTTTCCGATCCGCGGCGCTCGGAAAGGAACATTCCATGCGGTCAGCGGTTGAGAATTTTTCCCAGGAAATCCCTTGCCCGCTCGGTTTTCGGAGCGGAGAAGAATTCCCCGGGCGATGCCGTTTCCAGGATCTGTGCGTTGGCCATGAAGACGATCCGGTCGCAGATTTCCCGGGCGAAGTTCATCTCATGGGTGACCACCACCATGGTGATGCCCGTCTCGGCGAGGCTGCGGATGGCGTCCAGCACTTCTTTGATGAGTTCGGGATCGAGCGCCGATGTCGGCTCGTCGAAGAGCATGAGCTTGGGTTCCATGGCCAGGGCGCGGGCGATGGCGACGCGCTGCTGTTGTCCGCCCGACAACTGGGCCGGAAAGGCGGAGACCTTGTCGGCAAGGCCGAGGGAGGCGAGGATCATCGTGCCTTTCTCCTCCGCTTCCGCTTTGGACACTTTTTTCACGTGCAGCGGGGCGAGGGTGACGTTGTCCAGGACCCGAAGGTGGGGATAGAGGTTGAAGGACTGGGCCACGAAGCCGATGTTCGCCCGAAGGGCGTTGATGTCCGTTTTGGGGTCCGCGACGGAAATGCCGTCCACGAAGATCTCCCCCGCCTGGATGCCCTCGAGAGCGTTGATGGTCCGCACGAGGGTGCTCTTTCCCGCGCCGCTCGGGCCGATGAAGGCGAACACCTGGGAGCGGGGGATGTCGAGGGAAACGTCCTTCAGCACCTCAAGGGCGCCGAAACGCTTGGACACGTTGCGGATGGAGACCATGACGTCGTTCATGGGAGGAACTCCTTCTTTCGGGGATGACTTCGGCGCGGTCATTGCCATTCCGCCCGGAATTTTCGCTCCAAAAGGGCGATGATCTTGGAAAGCCCGAAGGTCATGACGAAATAGAGCAGAGCGATGAAGCTCCACACCTCGAGAGAGCGGAAGGTGGTGGCCACCAGATTTTTTCCGATGAGGGTGAGATCCACCACGGAGATCACCGACACGAGGGAGGAGTCCTTGATGAGGATGATGAACTGAGATGCCAGGGGTGGCAGGACTTTTCGGATAGCCTGGGGAAGAATGACCAGTTTCATGGCCTGGATGTAGGTCATGCCCGAGGCCCGGGCCGCCTCCATCTGTCCTTTGGGAACGGCCTGAATGCCCGCCCGGACCACTTCGGCCACGAAGGCGCCGGAGAAGATGGCCAGTCCCACGATGGCGGACCAGTAGGAGCCGAGCCGCAGAAAGCGCCCCAGGACGAAGAAGATCCAGATGAGGAGCACCAGCAGGGGAACTCCGCGGAAAAACTCCACATAGCAGGCGGAGAGAAAGGCAATGACTCTGTTTCGGGAAACCCGGCACAGTCCGGCGAAGATCCCGATGGGAAGACTCAGGACGAGGGACAGGGCCGAGATGGTGAGGGTGAGACGCACTCCTTCCAGAAAGAGGGGCAGATTCTGGGGAATGACGCTCCAGTTCGCGGTGTACACAAAAAATCGCCTCCTTGAATGCGCGGCGTGTCTGCGGATGTCCATCGCCTCTCGTGGGTGTACGTTGCCGAGGATGAAACGGTTCCTCCCGGCATCGTAGAGAACGTCGGGGCTCGTTCCCGCTGCGACGGCTCCGGAGGAGGAAGCGGTTCTTCCTCCTCCGGAAGGTTCTTTCCCGACGAGAATCGCGGGCAGAAGGGCGTGCGATGGGTGTCTCTACTGAGCCATCTCCTGCATCCATTCGGTGGAATTGAACCATTTCTCCCGGGATTCCAGTTCCTGGGGGCTTCCCAGATAGTGGAAGAGGAAGGAATTCAACCACTGAATGAAGGCGAAATCGTTCAGGCGGACCGCCATGCCGAGATTCTCGCTGCTGATGAGGTCGTAGATGCCGCGCACACCTTCCTTGTGCATGATCTCGTACATGCGGATTCCCGGTTCGTCGTAGACGATTCCGTCCGCCTCTCCCTGGACCAGGGCTGCCGATGCCTCGGGGAAGGTGGGGAAGTCGAGCACCGTGGCTTCCTTGTAGATCTGTTTTGCCAGAAGCGCTCCCGTGGTTCCCTGGGAGACGGCGATCTTGTTGCCCTTCTTGTCCAGGTCGCTCCAGATCTTGGTTTCCGTATCCTTTGCGGGGACCATGAGTACCTGTCCCGTGGAGTAATAGGGGTTGGGGAAGCTCACGGCAAGGGCGCGGTCGCCCCGGATGGTCATTCCGGCGATGAGAATGTCGATCTCGCCCGTCTGCAGAGCGGGAATGAGCCCGGAGAACTCGAACTGCTTGAACTCCACGTCCACTTTCAGCGCTTTTGCCACGGCGTTGCCCAGATCGATGTCATAGCCGATGAAGTTCCCCTTCTTGTCCTTCATCTCGAAGGGAAGGTATCCCGGCGCGGTTCCGATGACAATTTTCTTTGCCGCAAGGATCTTGTCCAGCGTGGACGGAGTGTCCGCGGCGAACGCGGCGGATGCGGCGAGGATCACCGCCAGGAACAGGAAGAGGCAGAGCAGCGCGAATTTCTTCATTACACACACCTCCCGATGATGGAAAGCACCGTTTCGTTCCGTGTTTCTCCATCCGGCCGAAAGCGGTTCGGCGGGATGGAGAACGCCCGAGTGGCGCTCCCGTTATGGAACGGAATTTTATCAGGCGATCCAAAAGGAAACAAGAGTCCCTTTTTTCGGAGAAAGTGAGGTTTTCCGCTTCCTGGTGGTTTTTCGCGGATTTCCGAAGACTTTCTTCAGAAACGCGTCGGTTTTCCTTCCGAGCGAGTGTGCCGGAGAGATGCCGCGCTCATCGTCACTGATCGGGGCCGAGGATGAGGGCGAAGCGCCCGAAATCGTACTTCCGCATACCTCCCTTGCCGACCGTGAAGGGAGTTTGCCCCTCCCGGATTCCTTCCGCGGCGGCGAGAACGTCTTTGAGGATCTCCTTGTCCAGCCAGGGTTCGTTGTGGCTCGGCATGATCTTGTCGTAGAGAGGGAAGAGGTCGATAAGTTTTCGGTAGCTTGCGAGAAACTGGTCGAAATCGCCACCGGGAAGAAAGGTGTAGACCGATCCGGTGTAGAAGAGATCACCCACCCAGAGCAGGCGGGCCTTCCGGTCGAGGAGGGAGACGGAGTCCGGCGAGTGCCCGGGAGTCCAGATGACCTCCAGGACGCGGTTGCCCAGGTCGATGGTGTCTCCATCCTTGAGCCAGCGCGTGACCGAAAAGGGCGGCATATGGTACGTCGCGGGATCGAACCCTTCGGGATAGGGTTTCCACACGTTGCCGGGAGCGATGAGATCCAGAGCCTCCTCGTGAGAAAAGCCCTCTGCGGCGGCTTTTCTCGCCAGACCGAGAGGATCGTCGAAGAGAGCCACGTCGTCGAAAAGGTAGTTCTGGGCGACGTGGTCGATGTGGTGGTGGGTGTTCACCACCGAGACGGGGAGGGACGTGAGTTCCTCCGCGAGGGTGCGGATGTTTCCGATGCCGTCCCCCGTATCGATGAGGACCGCCCGTTCTTCGCCGGGGACGAGATAGCTCAGGGTTTCCTCGAACTGGCCGTCCTCGTAGATGGCGAACACATTTCCGGGAGTACGGTAGACCTCGAACCAGGGTATGCCGGTGGTCACTCTTTCCAGGTTGCGGTAGGCAGCCCTGGGAAGAGCGCTCTTCCACCCCTTGGATCTGACCACGTCCTGGTTTTGGGTTGTCTCGCTGCTGCACTCGGTCACGGAAATCCTCCTCTCGCGGTTTGTGGCCGACCTCTGGGGTGGCCGGTTCTTCTTCGGACGAGTCCCCTGCGGAAGAGCGAGCCGGAGGGCGTGGACACGGGCTTTGACGCGCTCTTCCGCAGGAGGCGGGATGAAGATATTTAATCCTGAGGAATCACCTTCTGGTACAGTTTTTCCACGCTGCCCTCGAAGACCAGGATTGCCGTGGGTTTGTTGTGGGGCGTGTTCGTGGCGGGATCCACCGTGAGGACGAAGTCCGGGAGCTGCAGTCCCTGCGTGTTCGCCAGGGCGTCCCGGATCTTCGCTCCGTCGTACTCACCGGCCCGTTTGACGGCATCGGCGATCCACATGATGGTGTCGTAGGCGAGGGTGCAGCTCACGATCTCCACGGGCTTCTTGTTGAAGCGCTCTTCGTATTTCTTGACGAGGGGCTGCACGTCCGGATCATCCGTGGCGATGTGGGTGAGCCAGTAAGTCCCGTTCATGGCGTCTCCGGCGATCTCCGTCATGGCCGGGCTGTAGCCGTCGCCGCCGATGAACACGGGTTTCCAGTCCATCTCCGCTGCTTGTTTGATGATGAGGGCCATTTCCTTGTACATGCCGGGCAGGAAGACCGCTTCCGCACCGGTCGCCTTCGCCTGGGTGATCTGGGCCCGGAAGTCCACGTCACCGTCGCGGTAGCCGTAGGTGCCGACCACCTTGCCGCCCACCTTGGGGAAGTGGTCCTCGAAGAACTGCTTCATGCCTTCCGAGTAGTCGCTGCCCACGTCGTGAAAAATTGCGGCGGTCTTGAGGTTCAGCTTGGTGCCGAGAAATTCCGCGATGGCCTTTCCCTGGTAGGGATCGGTGAAGCAGACCCGGAACGAGTAGGGGCGCACCTGACCGGTCTGGGGATCCACGGTGACCGCCGGGTTCGTGGCGGAGAAGGAGACGATGGGGACCTTCTGCTGTTCGCTGATGGGAACGATGGCGATCTGGCAGCCGCTGAAGTTGGTTCCCGCGATGACCTGGACTTTGTCCTCGAGGATCAGACGTCGTGCGGCGTTCACCGCATCTTCCTGGCGACCGCGGAAGTCGTAGACCACCAGTTCGACGGGGCGTCCCAGAAGGCCTCCCGCGGCGTTGATCTCTTCCACGGCGATGATGGACATGTCTCGATGGTGCTCTCCCCAGGTTGCGCCGGATCCCGTGAGCTGAACCAGGCAGCCGATTTTGATGGGTTCGGCTCCTTCGGCCACGGTTCCGACCAGGAGTACAAGAGCGCACAAAACAAGCAGCACCTTCTTCATCCCGTTACCCCTCCCCTTCTTCATCTCTTCCGACTCATCGGAGCGCTTCGGCCTCCAATCCCTTCCGGAGACCTCGGTGCCGCCGTCCCGACTTTTTCCGAGCGCCGGTGCTTCGCATCACCCTCCCGACCGTCCCACCTCCTCGTTTCCCACACGATCAGGGATGTCTCCCTACCGCTACAGAGGCATTTCCTTCTCTTCGAAGACAACGCCGTTGCGTTCCAGTTCCGCCAGCGTCGGTTCGTAGATCTGTGGATACATGGGGGCGACAACGCCACGCAGGGTGATCGTGCCCTTCAGAATGAAGTCCGCGCCGATTGCGGGAGGAAGTCCCGTGGTGACGGCGATGGCACTGTCGCCGCCCGCCTCTCCGTGATGGACGAGCGTGGAGAGGATGCGTCGCGTCTCCGCTCCGAAGACCACCTCGTATTCGTGACGCATGATGAGCAGGTCCCGTTCATTCTTGTCGAAGCCGAGCTTTCGGGAGAAGAGATCGAAGACCACATCCCGGTTGCACCGGATTTTCTCGGAGAGGAGTTCGTCACTGAAGAGGCCGAGCCATTCCAGGCGCTTGAGAGGCATTGCGAAGGCGGGCATGCCGAGAAAAGCCGCCAGGGCTTGGGTGAGGTCGCTTTTTTCATCGGCACCGAAAAGTCCGGCGGTGAATTGGCGCAGCGTTTTTCCCGCGAGCGGGCGGGGTTCGGTGTCGAAAAGGTCGAGCATCTGCATGGTCCGAACGGTCTCGCACCAGCCGGGGAATCGCAGTGTCGCCCGGTAGATGTCGGGGGTGTCCGGGATGCCGTACAGTTCGGAGTAGGGAAGGGAATTTGCGTTGGCGTACTCCTCGAACCAGCCCACCCCCTCGATTTCCTTGAGGGTGGAACGCTGGAAGACTTCCTCCACGGGGACGAGGACTTCTTTTCCGTTCCGGAGGTACCGCGAGGGGCGGACGCAGGCGTAGAGAAGGTCCCCGGGCGACCAGGAGAGCTTGTAGCCCCAGGGGTTGGTGTTCGCCTCCAGGGAGGGGAGTGCACCGCACCAGGAGCTGAAGGACTTCACGAAACCGCCCCGCTTTTCCACTTCCCGGATGGTTCGCACCGCCGTCATGTGGTCGATGCCCGGATCGCATCCCATCTCGGTGAGGAAGGTCAACCCCTGCCGCTCGGCATCCTTGGAGAACGCCTTCATCTCGTCGTTCATGTACGAGGCGTTGACGAAGTGTTTTTTCTCTCGAAGACAGAAGGGTGCGACGTCCTTGTGGAAAACCCAGGGCAGAAGGGAAATCACCAGGTCCGACTGCGGAACGAGCCGGGCCGCTTCCTTCAGTCCGTCCCCGACGACGGGAATACCATTCTCGTGTCCGTCGAGAACGTGTTCCACGCGCGCGCGGACGGTATCCACCACGGTGACGCGATGACCTTGCTTTAGAAGGTACTGCACGCAGGGGCGGGCTACCATGCCCGCTCCGAGAACGAGAACATGTTTCACGAAAACACAGCCTCCTCACGAGTTGTTCAAGAGTTTCTTCATGATGGGTGCCTCCGGAACGTGCCGCGTCCCTTTCCGGAGTTTTCGCCGGCCTTGCGGAAAGGCGGCACCGTCCGAGAAACGGAAACGGGGGTCGCCGGAGACGAATCACGAACGTTCGCGCACCAGGGGAAGCGTGCTGCAGTGAATGCCTCCGCCGTGTTTCGAGATCTCCTCCCAGGGAATGAGGATCGTCTCCATGCCGAGAGACGTGAGCCGCTCCGCCGTGTACACCGCCCGGTCGTCCATGATCACCTTTCCGGGGGCGAGGGTGAGACAGTTCACGGCCATGGAGCCTTCGCGGTAGTCCGCGGGAATTTTCTGGATGCCCAGTTCGTCGAGCGTGTCGAGAAACCAGTAGGGAAGGCGCTCCACGTTGAGAAGAGCCTTGTCGTGGTCCACCATGACGATGCCGCCGTCCAGATGCATGGCGTACCCCGGCAGGGGAACCTGGATCAGTTCGACCTCCTGATACTGGAGAACGTGCCGGAGCTGTTCCGCCCCGCTTGGATTGCCGCGGAAGCTCAGGCCGATGGCGGCGTGTTTCTCGTCGAGGAAACAGAAACTTCCGCCTTCGAGCAGGCCGTCACCGGCGATGGTGCGGAGGATGGGCATGCCGATCTCGGCGAGCTTCTGGAGTACGAAGCGCTCTTCGCCGCGGCGTCCCGTGCCGTGGGTCTTCCCCACAGGACCCATGCGAGAAATGACCGCTCCGCCCTTGACCACCATGCCGCAGTCCCGGACGAACATGGCGTTGGGATCGCGCGGTGCGCCGCCGACGGTCACGATTTCCACTCCGTGTGTTTCGAGGACTCGCACGAGGGCGGCGAACTCATCCTGCATCTTCGCGAGGTCCGGTCCCTTGTTGTCCCGGAAGTACCACTGCTCCTCGTCGTCGATGAGGGCGTCGATCTCGGGGTCGTACTTGTCCGAGGTCATGACGAGGATTTCTTCTCCGGGCGGATGAAGGAGGATGGTCCGGAGCGTGCCGACATCGTTGTAGACACCCCAGCGACGTCCCCAGACCCGGCGTTGCATCTCCTCGTCGTGAAAGACCGGAGTGGCCCTCGGAGGAATGCGCGAGAGTACGACATGGTAGTATTGAGAGCTGCTGCGAAGAGTACCCATGGAACACCTCTTTCCGTCGCTTTACGGTCCGGACCCCGAGGTCCTTTCCTCGGTGCCGTTCCGTCGCTTCGAGTTTCATTCCCGGCCCGGGAGGGCGAACATACGGTGAAGGATGCGACATCCCCCCGAGTGCTTCCGCCACGTCCGTCTTGGTGACGTTCCTGCTGTTTTTTCAAAGTCTGCCGTGTCTCGAATCCCGCGTGCTTTTCTTCATCGAGCGGATCTCGTCGTTCCGTTCCTCTCGGATGGCGTTGTTGTGTTGTGCCGGTGGTGTGGACGATGTTTTTACGACGTATTCTTTTTCGGATCCCAAAAAGAACTCCAGAGGAAACCTCTTTTCTGGAATGTGCGGAAAGCGTTACCGTCTGGAATTGGTGAGCCACTTGTAGGTGGAGAGAATATGCTTTTCCATGGCGTTCCGCGCCCGTTGTCCGTCCCGGTTGCGGAGCGCCTCCAGGATGTCGTTGTGTTCCGCGAAGGAGTACCCGTAGACGGGTTCGGGGTCCGTGGCGGAGTCGAACCCGTGGAGGAAGAAGGCGTCGAAGAAGAAAACGTAGATCTGGGAGCGCCAATAGCTCTGAAGAATGTATTTTTCCAGGTAGGGGTTGCCGCTCATGCGGCAGATGCAGTGGTGGAATTCCTGACTGTTTCTGGTGAAGTTCTCCGTGTTCCAGTTGCGGTAGATCCGCTCTTCCTCTTCCTGAAGGGCTTCGATTTGTCTGAGGGAGGCGGAGTAGCAGGGCTCGGGGCTTTCCGCCGCGAGGGCCGCCGCCATCCCTTCGAGCTCCTGTCGGATCTGGAAGATCTGGAGCATGTCCGGAGGCGTGAGGGGAGGAATGACATACCCCTTGGGTTCGTCCCGTTCGAGAATGCCCTCGGCGATGAGTTCCCGGAGGGCCGTTCTCACGGGGGTGCGACTCACTTCGCACAATTCCGCAAGGCTTTTCTCCGTGATTCGTTGTCCCGGAACGAGTTGCCTCTTGAGAATGAGAAGCAGAATCTCTTCGCGGGCCTTGCTTTCCGCCTGACTTCTCGACATGATTCGTTCCCTCCGGCAGATGAGCTTGTACATGTGTTTCGGGAGCACAAAAAACGAATGCAAAAAAGAATACCCTTTGGGATCCCAAAATGGATATATCAAGAGAAGCCATTTTCGTCAACCTGGAAAATGAAGCTTGAAACCGCGGGGTTTTCTCTGCGAGGAGCTTGAGGAAACCCTTTCCACAAGGGTTTTTCGGAGAAAATCGTTCCGCCCGGCGAGTTTCGGAGTGAAGGGAGAACACTTCGTGTTTGTAAGGAGGCAAAGGTGTTTGCAAACATGTCTGCGGATGAAGTTGAAGAAGACTCTTTATCTTTGATCTATCTTGATCTATACTTCCTTTCCGAGAAGAGGACGTTTCGTCCGGAGGAAGGGATCGAAAGGTGCCTTTGGAGAGAAGGCGCCGCATCTGTGGTTTTTTGAAACATTGAAGGAGGCATGGTGCGACCATGGCGGCGAGAGAGACATTTTTATTTCAGAGCGAGGGGAAGCAACTGCTGGACCTCATGGTCCACTCCGTCTATTCCAATCGGGAAATTTTTCTGCGGGAACTCGTGTCCAACGCGTCGGACGCGCTGGACAAGCTGCGCGTCGCCTCTCTCACGAGCGAGGCGCTGCAGTCCTCTTTTTCGGATCCCCACATCCGCATTGCCGTGGACGGAGCCGCGAGGATCCTGCGCGTGTCCGACAACGGCATCGGCATGAACCGGGAGGAGCTCGTGACCTACCTCGGTACCATCGCCAAGTCGGGGACGAGAGAATTTCTGCAGTACATGGCCGAGCGAAAGGAGACGCTGACGCCGGAACTCATCGGTCAGTTCGGCGTGGGTTTCTATTCGTCCTTCATGGTGGCCGATTCGGTGGAGGTGTTGACCCGAAAGGCCGGAGAGGACGCGGCGTGGCTCTGGAGATCCTCCGGGGACGGTACGTACACCATTGAGGAAGGATACCGCGACACCTGCGGCACCACGGTGACGCTCCATCTCAAGCCCGTCGAGAACGAGGGAAATGACGACGAGGGGCTCCGCCCCTGGGAACGCGCATCCGGCGAGGACGTCGCCGACGAGTGGACGATTCGCGGAATCGTCCGCAAGTATTCGGATTTTGTGGCCTATCCGATCCGTATGGAAGTGCGGCATTTCGACAAGGAAGGCAAGGAGGAGGGCACGAAGGACGAGGTGCTCAACTCCATGAAAGCCATCTGGTCCCGTCCCGAGTCGGAGGTCACCGAGGAGGAGTACAGGGAATTCTACGCCCACGTGAGCAAGGATTGGGCGGAGCCGCTGACGCACATCGTCTACAGCGCGGAAGGGGCGACCACCTTCCGGGCGCTGCTCTATCTCCCCTCGAAGGCTCCCATGGATCTCTTCCTTCGCGAGGGGGACCGGGGAATTCAGCTTTACGTGAAACGGGTCTTCATCATGCAGGACTGCAAGGAGCTGATTCCCGAGTATCTGCGCTTTCTCAGGGGGGTGGTGGACGCGGAGGACCTTCCGCTCAACATCTCCCGGGAGATTCTCCAGCAGGACCGGCGGATCGCGGTGATCCGCAAGAGTCTCACGAGAAAGGTTCTGGACGAACTGAAGCGTCTCCGGGACGGAAAGCGCGAGACCTACGTCACCTTCTGGAAGGAATTCGGCAAGGTCCTCAAGGAGGGTATCTTTGCCGACGAGCGGAACCGGGAGACCCTGCTTTCCCTGGCGCTTTTCCGGACCACCACCCGGGAGTGGATCACTCTCGACGAATATCTGGAGGGCATGAAACCCGAACAGAAGGCGGTGTATTCTCTCTCCGGAGGCGCGCTGGAGACGCTGCGCAACTCGCCGCATCTCGAGGTTTTCTGCGATCGGGGATTCGAAGTGCTCCTCCTCGACGACCCCGTGGACGACTTCTGGACCGGCGTCGTGGAGACCTATCGGGACAAGCCTCTGAAGTCCGTGGCGAAGGGCGCGGCCGACCTGGATGCCCCGGAGGAAAAGGAGCGGGAGGGGGCGAAGGAGCGGGAGGATGCCTTCGAACCGCTTCTGAAAGCTCTTGCGGAGCACTTGAAGGACGAGGTCTCGTCGGTGCGTCTGTCGACGCGCCTCACCGCCTCGCCGGCGTGCCTGGTGGGGGAGACTCACTCCATGACGCCCCAGATGGAGCAGCTCCTGCGGCAGATGGGACAGGCGGTTCCGAAACTGAAGCGAATCCTGGAGGTGAACCCGGCTCACCCTGTGCTGGAGCGGCTTCAGCGGCGTTTCACCGAAGGGGGATCTCTGGGGGATTTTCCGGAACTGCTCTATGGGCAGGCACTTCTCGCCGAAGGGGGGGCGCTCCCGGATCCGGCGCGTTTCGCCCGCCTCGTGGCGGAACTTCTCGCCCGGAATCTGGAGGAGGCGCGTTGGGAAGAGTAAGCATTTTTCGTCGCTCCGGAGGCGCGTTTGCGGCGGCGGTTCCCGATGGGGCGTTTTTCTCCGCCCCGTCGGAGAATCTCCGCCGCGCCGCTTTTTTCGGGGGCGGCTCATGGAGATGCGACGTTCACGCTTTTGTTTCGGAGTGGGCCTTCGGGCGTTCCGCCTTCAGCCGAATGTCCCGAGGGGATGATCCCCGGGTGTTGGGGAAAAAGACGCTCCGGCGGAGGACGTTGCCGGTCATGGAGGAGGCGCCGTGGAAGAGCGGAGTACCAGGCGTGTTTCGAGGACGAGGTGGCGGGGAGAAAGTGCGGGATCGGCCATGCGCTCCAGCAGAAGCCGTACCGCCAGTGCCCCCATTTCCTGGCGGGGCTGGGCCACGGTGGTGAGGGGCGGATTGAAGAACGAGGCCAGCCGGATGTCGTCGAATCCGAGGACGGAGAGATCGTCCGGGACGCGCTTGCCCAGGTCCGCGGCGGCCCGGACGGCGCCGAAGGCCATGAGGTCGTTGCAGGCGAAGATTGCCGTGAGGCGGGAGTCCTCTTCGAAGAAACGCCGGGTGATGTCATACCCGCTCTCGGGCTGAAAGGTTCCTCGGCGGATTCGTTCCTCCGGAAGGGAGAATCCCCGCTCGCAAAGCTCTTCCCGGAAACCCGTCATGCGCTCCCCGCTGGGAGTCACGTGGGACGGGCCGGCAATGCAGGCCAGATGCCGGTGCCCGAGATCCAGAAGATGTCGTGCGGCCCGGCGTCCTCCCAGAGCGTTGTCGATGCGTACCGAATCCACGTTCGCACCGGGAAGGGAGCGATCTACGGTCACCAGGGGCGGACCGCTGTTTTCGAGAGCCGAAGTGTCGCCTCTCGGAGGTCCCGTCTCGATAAGAATCACCCCGTCGGCACGTTTTTCCGACAGCATGCCCAGAAAGGAATCCTCGCTGTTCCGTCTGCCGTCGGAGTTGCAGACGATCACCGAATATCCTTCGCTTTCCGCCGCGTCGGCGATGCTGCGGGCGATCTCCGCGAAAAAAGGATTCGTCACGTCGGGGAGAATCAGGCCGATGGTGGAGGATCGCTTTTTCCGAAGACTCCGTGCGAGGGCGTTCCGTCTGTAGGAGAGTGCTTCCAGCGCGTCCAGGACGCGACGGCGCGCCTCCTCGCGGACGGGACGAGTTTCGTTCAGCACATGCGAGACGGTGGTCACCGAGACGCCGGCCCTGCGGGCCACATCCTTCATGGTCGCCATAGAGCGTCTCCTCCCTTTGCGCGAAGATCGGTTCCTTCGGTTTCCATTTCCATTTCCATTCCGTCTCCTTCCTTTTTCTTTGCTTGTGAAAGAGAGTGTTTTTCGGAGCGCAAACGTTTGCGCAAACGTTTGCGCTCATGCTACAATTCGCAAAACGATTCGTCAAACTCCGGCGTTCTTTTCCGCGGCGGCTTTGTTGCGGCAAAGGGCGCGAAGGAAGTGAGTCCCATGTCCCGTATCGTGGTCGTCGGTTCGGTCAACATGGATCTGGTCATGCAGGCGCCCCGCCTGCCCGTCCTCGGAGAGACGCTCGCCGCGGGCCCCTTCGTCACTGCCTCCGGAGGCAAGGGGGCGAACCAGGCGGTTGCCGCGGCCCGGCTCGGCGCCTTCGTCGGCATGGTGGGCCGCGTGGGCGACGACGCTTTCGGCGGAACACTCCGCCTCGCTCTGGAACAAGAGGGCGTCCATGTGGAGCACCTTCTCGTCTCTCCCGGTTCTTCCACGGGGGGCGCCTCCATTTTCGTCGTCGAAGGTGACAACGCCATCGCCATCGCTCCGGGAGCCAATGCTCTGCTTTCTCCGTCGGACGTGCGGAATGCCGCACCTCTTTTCGCCGATGCCTCCTGCGCACTCTTCCAGCTCGAAGTCCCCCCCGAAACGGTCCTCGAAGGGCTTCGCCTCGCCCGCGAGAAGGGCGTGCGCACCATTCTCAACCCCGCTCCCTGGACACCGCTTTCCGAGGAAGTCCTGACGCTGACGGATCTTTTCGTGCCGAACCGCATCGAACTGGCCCAGTTTTCCGGGACGGAGGATCTCCTGGAAGGCGCCCTTGCCGCACTCGACAGAGGCGTGGGCGCCGTGGTGGTCACCGCCGGGAAGGATGGGGCCTTTCTTTTCGAGAGGGTCGGCTACGGAGAGCGCCCGGCCCATCTTGCCATCTCACCGCCGAGGATCACCGCCGTGGACAGTACCGGGGCGGGAGATGCCTTCGTGGCGGCTCTCGCGGTGACGCTCGCCGAGGGTGGGTCGCTCGCCGAGGCCGTTCGCTTCGGAACCGGCGCGGGAGCCTGTGCATGTCTTCGTCTCGGTGCTCAGCCGAGCCTGCCTCGCCGTGAAGAGGTGGAACGGCTTCTCGCAGATGCCGCCGGCGAAACGGCGTGGATTTCCGCCGGGAAATGAGTCCTTGCACCCCGTTCGGGCGAAGAGTCGGCGGGGCCTCCGGGGGTGGATGCAAGCCCGGTTGCGGCGGGGGTTTCGAAGCGAGAGCGGAGAGGGAACATGGAGGAGGAAAAGAGAATGAAATGTGGTGGTCTGCTCCATCCGGAACTGGCGTTTCAGATCGCGTCCTGCGGTCATCGTGATCTGATCTGCATCGCCGACGCGGGGCTCCCCCTTCCGCGGAATGTGCCGAGGATCGACCTGGCCTATGCGCCGGGCAAGCCCCCTTTCTTCGACGTGCTGAAGACAGTGCTCCAGGAGGTTGCCCTGGAAGAGGTCTGTTGGGCCGAGGAGGCGGAGGAAAAGAGTCCGCATCTGGTGCAGCGTTTCGAGGACCTTTTCCGGGGGCTCCCCCAGGAACGTATTCCTCACGAGGCGTTCAAAGCCCGTCTCGAAGAGGTGCGCTTCGTGGTCCGTACCGGAGAGTTCACTCCCTACGCGAACGTGCTTCTCCGCTGCGGCGTTCCCTTCTGAGGCCCCGCGGAAACCATGCCCTCTCTGCCGTGGCGTCCCGGATCGCGAACGCTGCTTCTCCTGTTCCTCGGTGGGCTCATGCTCGCCGTCGGAGCCATGGAACCGCGCTTTTTCACGGGGACGAACCTGTTGAACGTGCTGCGTCAGTCCTCCATCATCGGCATCATCTCCCTGGGAATGACCGTGGTGATCCTCACGGGGGGAATCGACCTCTCCGTGGGGAGCATCCTCGCTCTGTCGGTCCTTTTCGCCGCGTCGGCGGCGAAGGCGGGAGTCGCAGCGCCGCTCGCCTGGTGCTGCGCCCTCGCGGGGGGAGCTGGCCTGGGGTGGTGCAACGGTTTCGGAATCGCCCGGCTCCGTCTGCCGCCTTTCATCGTCACCCTGGGGATGATGGGGTTTGCCCGGGGATTCGCCCTTCTCTACACGGGAGGTGCGCCTCTCACCGGTTTTGGCGCCCTGTTTCGGTTTCCCGGAACGGGACGTTTCGGAGGTGTGCCCGTGCCGGTACTGCTTTTTGCGCTCGCCTTTCTCGCGGTTTTCGTCCTTTTGGAGCGTTGTCCCTGGGGTGAGCGCGTGCGCAGCGTGGGGTCCAATTCCGTCGCCGCCTGGGGGTCGGGCATCGATGTGCCTGGAACGGTAGCAAAGGCCTATGTCCTGAGCGGCACACTCGCCGCTCTCGCGGGCCTCGTGCTCGTGGGCCGCCTGGATTCGGCCCAACCCAGCGCCGGTCTCGGCTATGAGTTCGGCGCCATTGCCGGGGTGGTCCTCGGGGGTACGAGTTTTTCCGGGGGGCAGGGGACACTCGCCGGAACGATAGTGGGTGTGCTCATCATGGGTGTGCTGGAGAACGGAATGAATCTCCTCAACGTCAATCCCTTCTCCGAGCAGGTCGTGAAGGGGGTGGTCATCGCGGCGGCTCTCGTGGCCTACGGAAGCCTGGGACGAAGGAGCCGGGCGGCGGGATGACGGCAACCCGGAGCGGAAGGGACGCTGCGGCGCGTCTTGCGTCGAGTCTCTCCGGGGGAATGTCCGGAAGGTGTTTCGGGTGGAGTGGCGCGGGCGGAGGCAATGTCCGCAAAAATCTTTGAGGAGGTGTCGATGATGTTCAGGAAACTTCTCGCGGTGTTCGTGGTGGTCCTGCTTACCGCACTGCCCGCTGCGGCGGCGGAGAAAACACTCGGTCTCGTGATCTCCACGTTGAACAATCCCTTCTTTGTGAGTCTCAAACAGGGTGCCGAGGGAGCGGCGGGGACGGCAGGAGTGAAACTTGTGGTGCTCGATGCCCAGGACGATTCGGCGAAGATGACCGCTGCCATGGAGGATCTGATCCAGAAGAAGGTGGATGCCATTCTCGTCAATCCCACCGATTCCGATGCGGTGACGCCCTCGATTCTCAAGGCGAACGAGGCGGGTATTCCCGTGTTCACCATCGACCGGGGCGCCTCGGGAGGCAAGGTCGTCTGCCATATCGCGAGCGACAATGAGGCAGGGGGAAAGATGGCCGGAGAATTCCTCGCCAAGACCCTTGAAGAGAAGGGCAATGTAGTGGAACTCGTGGGCATTCCCGGAACCTCCGCGGCCCGCGATCGAGGCAAGGGATTCAACGACGCCGTTGCAGCCTTCCCGGGCATCAAGATCGTTGCTGCCCAGGCGGCGGATTTCAGCCGCGACAAGGGGCTCAAGGTCTTCGAGAACATTCTGCAGGCCCAGCCGGACATTGCGGGCGTCTTCGCCCACAATGACGAGATGATCCTCGGTGCCATCGCCGCCGCAGAGGCCGCGGGACGGAAGGGCATCGTCTTCGTAGGCTTCGACGCGGTGAACGATGCCGTGGCGGCGGTGAAGGACGGCAAGCTCGCCGCCACGGTGGCGCAGCAACCTGCCCTCATGGGTGCCATGGGGGTGGAGAAGGCCGTGGCGTTCCTCGGAGGGGAGGCGCTTCCGGAGTTCATTCCCGTTCCCCTGCAGCTTGTCGTGAAGGAATAGACGTCGCCGTCGGTCCTTCCGGAGAAGAAACGACGTCCGCTGGCCGCGGGGGGTGCTGTCTCTCTCCCTGCGGTCGGCGGCAGGGCTGTCGCGGCTCGGGAGGACATGTCGGACGGTGCCGCGACGCGGAAGGAGGCTCCTATGGAAAAGACACTCACCTACGGTATGGTGGGGGGAGGCGAAGGCGCCTTCATCGGCGATGTGCACCGCCGGGCCATCGCTCTGGAGGGCGGGGCCCGGCTTGTTGCGGGGTGTTTTTCCCGCGATCCGGCGATCACCCGGTCGAGGGGACTTTCGCTGGGGCTCGACGAGGAGCGGCTCTACGGAACTCCCGCGGCCATGGCAGCCGGCGAGGCGGCCCGGAAGGACCGGATCGATTTCGTGGTGGTGGTGACTCCGAACGCGTCGCATCACGCCATCGCCGCGGTGTTTCTCGACGCGGGCATTCCCGTGGTCTGCGACAAGCCGCTGGTCACGAACTCCCGGGATGCGGCGGACCTGGCGCGTCGTGCGGCAGAGAAGACGCTCCCCTTCTGCGTCACCTACACCTATTCGGGATATCCCATGGTGAAGGAGGCCCGGGCGCTTCTCCGGTCGGGGGAACTCGGTTCCGTGCGTTTCGTGAACGCCGAATACGCCCAGGAATGGCTGACCCTTCCTCTGGAGAGGGCTGGAAACCGGCAGGCCTCGTGGCGGACGGACCCGTCCCAGGCCGGAGCGGGGAGCACGGGGGACATCGGCACCCACGTGGAACATCTGGTATCCTATGTCACAGGATTGGAGATGCGCAGCCTCAGCGCGCGGCTGGACACGTTCGTGGAGGGGCGTGCCGTGGATGACAACGCCACGGTGCTTGTCGAGTACGCGGGGGGTGCGAAGGGGCTCTACTGGTTCTCCCAGGTCGCGGTGGGCAGCGCAAACGGATTGAAGCTCCGGGTTTTCTGCGAAAAGGGATCGCTCGCCTGGGAACAGGAAAATCCCAATGTCCTTCAGGTGGCTCGTCTGGGGCAGCCCGTGCAGAGTCTCTCCCGGGGCCGGGACTCCCTTTCGGCGGAGGCCCTGGGTTTCTCACGGATTCCCGGGGGACACCCCGAGGGATATTACGAAGCCTTCGCCAACATCTATCGTGCTTTTCTGGAGCATCTGCGATGTCCCGCCGAGCCCGCCCCGGACTATCCGGGCATTGCCGAGGGAGCCCGGGGTGTCCGCTTTGTGGAACGGTGTCTCGAGAGCAACGCTGGAGGCGGTCGCCGGCTCGATTTTTAGCGTTTGCGAAAGAGGGGGTGGCGCACACATGGCGAGACCGGTAACCATCTTCACGGGACAGTGGGCGGATCTTTCCTTCGACGTCCTCTGCGCCGAAATGGCGGAGATCGGCTACGACGGGCTTGAAATCGCCTGCTGGGGAGATCATCTCGATGTGCGGCAGGCCGCGGAGAATGGAGCGTATCTGCGACGGCACAGGGAGATCCTCGAAGAGCACAAGCTCGGCTGCTGGGCCCTCGGCGCCCATCTGACGGGGCAGTGCGTGGGAGATGCATGGGACGAGCGGCTCGACACCTTCGCTCCCGCATCCTGCAAAGGAGACCCGGAAAAGATCCGGGCCTGGGCGATGGAGGAGATGAAGATCGTCCCCTGGGCGGCGAAGGCCATGGGGTGCGGCGTGGTGACCTGTTTCATGGGGTCCCCCGTCTGGTGCTACTGGTATTCCTTCCCTCCCACCACGGAAAGGATGCTCGAGGAGGGGTACCGGACGATTCTGGAGCGCTGGACTCCCATCCTCGACGAGTTCGACAGGGCGGGTGTGCGCTTTGCCCTTGAGGTGCATCCCACGGAGATCGCCTTCGATTTCTACACCGCAAAAAGACTGCTGGAGGTCTTCGGAGAGCGGCCGACTCTGGGTTTCAACTTCGATCCGAGCCATCTCCTCTGGCAGGGCATGCGTCCGGAGCTTTTTCTCCGCGACTTCGCCTCCCGCATCTATCACGTGCACATGAAGGACGTGGCGATCACCCTGGACGGCAGGAGCGGCATCCTCGGTTCCCATCTTCCCTTCGGCGATCTACGGCGGGGGTGGAACTTCCGTTCCCTCGGGCACGGTCATGTGGATTTCGACGCCATCATCCGGGAACTGAACGCCGCGGGGTATCAGGGACCTCTGTCGGTGGAATGGGAGGACAATGGCATGGAGCGGGAGTTCGGCGCCCGGGAGTCCCTTGCCTTCGTCCGCCGAACGGATTTCGCCCCCTCTTCGGTGGCCTTCGACGGGAGCATGGAAAACTGAAGCTCGTGAAAGGCGGGAGCGTCGTGGACTACGGCTTTCTCGAAATGCGGGGAATCTGCAAGTCCTTCTCCTCCGTGCCGGTGCTCCGGGACATCGATCTTTCCCTCCGGCGAGGGGAAATCCTGGGTGTCATCGGCGAAAACGGCGCGGGCAAGTCCACCCTCATGAAGATCCTCGGGGGGATCCATCAGCCCACCTCGGGGGAGATCCGTTCCCGGGGGCAGAGGGTCTGCTTCCGGACCCCCGCAGAGGCCCGGAGCGGTGGGATAAGTCTCATCCCCCAGGAGTTCAACCTGGTGAAGGACCTTTGCGTCTACGACAACGTCTTTCTCGGGGCGGAACTGCACGGTCCCCTGGGCATGCTCTCCAAGAAGCAGATGCAGCGTCGCACGGCGGAACTTCTGGCGGAGCTGGGCACGGACATCTCCCCGACGGAGCGCATTGCGAATCTCTCCGCGGCACAGAAACAGCTTGTGGAGATCGCCAAGGCCCTCGCCTTCGAGGCGGAGCTGCTCATCATGGACGAGCCCACCACGGTGCTCACCTCCCACGAGGTGCAGATTCTCTTCCGGCTCATGCGGCGCCTGAAGGAAAGGGGCATGAGCATCATCTACATCTCCCACAAGCTCAAGGAGATCAAGGCCATCTGCGACCGGGTCCTCATTCTCCGCGACGGGGAGTTCGTCTGCGAAAAGCCCACCGCGGAGATGTCCCTCGAGGAAATGGCCTCCCGCATGGTGGGGCGTGAGCTGTCCCAGATCTTCCCCCCAAAGCGCCTCCCCCGCCCCGATCAGGTGCCCGCTCTGGAGGTGCGCAACCTGTCCGTGCGGGGCCTGCTGAGGAACGTGTCCTTCTCCCTCGCCCCCGGCGAGGTGCTCGGGTTCGGAGGCCTCGTCGGCGCGGGGCGCACCGAGGTGGCGGAGACCATCATGGGATTGCGGAGGGCCGACGAGGGAGAGATTCTCCTTAGCGGCACGCCGCTGAAGGTCCGCTTCCCCGAGGATGCGGTGATGGCCGGTGTGAGTTATCTCTCCGAGGATCGACAGGGAAGCGGCATCCTCACGGGTTTTTCCGTCACGGAGAACGTGACGCTCGTCTCTCTGGGGAGCTATGTGCGGTCTCTTCTCGGGGGCTCGGGGAGCTTCTTCGGCCTGCTCGACAAGAGCAGGGAGCGCCGGAGTGCCTCCCACTACCGGGATCTGTTCAACATCCGTGCCCCTTCTCTCGATGCCAGGCTGGAGTTCCTGAGCGGTGGCAATCAGCAGAAGGTCTCCATGGCGAAAAGTCTCGACACCCATCCGAGGGTGTTCGTCGCCGACGAGCCGACCCGGGGCATCGACGTCTCGGCGAAGCAGGAAATGTATCGTTTCATCGCCGACCTCGCCGAATCGGGAGTTTCCTGCATCGTCATCTCGTCGGAACAGGAGGAGTTGCTCGGGCTGTGCCATCGCGTGGTGGTCATGCGGGACGGGCGGATTGCGGGCGTTCTCGAGGGAGAGTCTCTCACCGAGGAAGAGATCATGTTCCATGCCACGGGCATTCGCGAGGAGGCGAAGGCAGGATGAACGACGGGACACGGCAGAATCCACCGCAGGACGCGTCCGAAAACCGGATCCAGCGACTGAAACGGATCGAACTGCAGCGTTACGCGCCGCTTTTCGCCCTGTTGCTTCTGGGAACCATTTCCGCCTTTCTCAGTCCTTATTTTCTGCAGGTGCAGAACCTGGTGAACATTTTCCGCCAGGTCTCGTACACGGGAATCATCGCCCTGGGCATGACCTTGGTCATCATCTCCGGCGGCATCGATCTCTCCGTGGGCTCCGCGGCGGCCTTCGTCGGCGCCCTGGCGATCCTCACGGTGAACACCCCGGCCGTCCAGGCCCTCGGTGCGGGGACCGCGGTGCTCCTTGCCTGTGTCGTCGCGGTGGGGGCGGGATTCCTCGCCGGTGCGGTGAACGGCCTCCTCATCACCAAGGGGCGTATCGCTCCCTTCATCGTCACGCTGGGTACGATGGCGCTCTTTCGTTCTCTTACGCTCTATATGGGAAACGCGGGGGAATTCTCCTCGCGGAACGCTCTCTTCGGAGATTTCGCCGCCGGTTCCTTTCTGCTTCTTCCCGTTCCCGTGTGGGTTTTCCTGATCCTGGCGGCCCTCCTGAACATTCTCCTGAACGACACGAAGTACGGGCGTCACCTCTGCGCCGTGGGAGGCAACGAAAAAGTGGCTCTCTACTCCGCCATCGACGTGGACAGGATCCGCTTTTTCACCTATGCGATCAACGGTGCCATGGTGGGCATCTCCTCGGCGCTTCTCGCGAGCCGTTTCAACGCGGTGAGTTCCTCCAACACGGGGCTTGGTTTTGAACTCGACGCGATCGCCGCGGTCATCATCGGCGGCACGGCGATGACGGGAGGGCGGGGCACCGTGTGGGGCACTGTGGTGGGGGCGGTGACCCTGGGAGTCATCAACAACATGCTGAACATGGTGGGCATCTCCCCCTATCTTCAGGGAACCGTGAAGGGGCTGGTGATCATCGCCGCCGTGTACATCCAGAGACAGAAAAACTGAGGAGGGCGCGTCGTTTTGCCGATGCCGCCCGGTACGCGGGGGAAAGCGGGTGTTTTTCCGAAAGACATGTACGGCGAAGGAGGTGTGGCCCGGCACGGAGACGAGTGGGAAAGGCGATGTGCTTCGGGGATTCGGATCTTCGCCCCGTCGGGCGTGTCCGGAGACGTTCCGCAGGGAACGAAACGCGTTTTCTTACGGAAGGAGGAAGAGACTCATGAGAAAAGCTCTGCTCGCGGCAGTCCTCGTGGTCGTCATGCTTCTGGGCAGTGTGGCCTTCGCCGACGCGGCCATCAAGATCGGCGTCACCATGCCCACCGCCACCCACGGCTTCATGGGCGGCGCGAACTGGTGGGCCAAGAAGGCCATCGAGGACTGGCAGAAGAAGGATCCCAACCTGGAATTCCTCTTCGTCACCGCCGACAATGTGACGAAACAGGCTGCGGACATCGAGGACCTGATCGTCAAGGGTGTGGATGCCCTCGTGGTGTTTCCCTTCGACGCCTCCGTCACCAGCGCCGTCGAGAAAGCCTACGAGAAGGGCATCTACGTGGTTGTCCTCGACCGTGGTGTTTCCAAGCCCGTGTACGACGTCTATCTCTCCAACGACGACGAGGGATATGCCCGGACCGGCATGGAGTGGATCTGCAAGGAACTGGGCTACAAGGGGAACATCGTCCTCATCGAGGGCATTCCCACGCCCATCAACACGGTCCGCGTTGAAACCATGAAGCAGGTCGCCGCAAAATATCCCGACATCAAGATCCTCGACAGCCAGCCCGGTCACTGGAACCAGCAGAAGGCCCTGGAGGTCATGGAGAACTATCTCCAGAAGTATCCCAAGATCGATGCGGTCTACACCGCCGACGACGACATGCTGAAGGGCACCCTTCAGGCCTACAAGGAGTCCGGGCGCAAGGACATCAGCATTTTCCTCGGCGGCGCCTGCGCCAAGGACATCGTGAAGCGGATCATGGACGGGGATCCTCTCGTCCGGGCTAACGTGACCTATCCTCCCGACGTGTGCGCCACCGCGGTCTCTCTGGGCGTGCTCGGTGTGCAGGGGAAGACCTTCGAGGGGTTCTACCAGAAGAAGCTTCCCGTGCGGATCGTTCTCGCGGCGGAGCTGGTGACGAAGGAAAACGCGGCGGACTACTACCACCCTGATTCCGTGTTCTAGAACGCGTTCTTTCCAAGAGTAAAGCGTTCTTTCGTCCTTTGCCCCGCGTGTTCGCACCGTGCCCCAGGGCGCACGCGGGGCGCCTTCTGCGAAGAGCCGCCGAGAAGATTGGAAGCCGGAGCGAGACGTCCGGAAACCTGGAGGCGATGGTGTGACCCTCTTGCTGGACATGCGCAACGTGCACAAGCGCTATCCCGGCGTGCACGCCCTGAAGGGCATTTCCTTCGCACTCCGCGAGGGGGAACTTCATGCTCTCGTGGGCGAGAACGGCGCGGGCAAATCCACGCTCATCAAGGTGCTGGGCGGTGTCGTCGTCCCCGACGAGGGAGAACTTCTGGTCCGGGGGATCCCCGCCCATTGGGCCGGACCGGGTGACGCCATCCGGGCGGGCGTGGGCATCATCCATCAGGAGTTGAGCCTCGCTCCGCACCTCTCCGTGGCGGAGAACATCTACCTCGGACGTGAGCCGAGGCGCGGTCCTTTCGTGGATCGGAAGCGTCTGCGGGATGACGCGGCCCGCCTCGTGGCGGGATTCGGCGTGGACATCGATGTGAAGCGCCCCGCCGGAGCGCTTCCGCCGGGCGAACAGCAGCTCGTGGAGATCGCCAAGGCCCTTTCCCAGAATGTCTCTCTCCTCGCCATGGACGAACCCACGTCGAGCCTCTCCGCACGGGAGACGGAAAGCCTCTTCCGGGTCGTGGCGGATCTCAAGGCGAAAGGAGTGGGGATCATCTACATCTCCCACCGCATGGAGGAAATTTTCGCTCTCGCGGACCGGATTTCCGTCCTCCGGGACGGGGAGATGGCGGGAAGCGCGCCGGCGGAGGAGTTCGACCCCGAGAAAGTGATCTCCCTCATGGTGGGACGGCGTATGGAGACCCTCTACCCCAGGACGTTCCGCGAGCCCGGCGAAGAATTTCTCCGCGTGGAGGGGCTTTCCCGGAAAGACGTGCTGAAGGACATCACCTTCTCTCTCCGGAGTGGGGAGATTCTCGGCATTGCGGGCCTCGTGGGCAGTGGCCGCACCGAACTCGCCCGCTGTCTCGTGGGGCTGGACGGGTTCGATGGAGGACGCATCGTCGTGGGAGGGGCGCCTTTCGTGCCCCGAAATCCCGGCGACGCGCTGCGGAAGGGGATCGTCCTCGTTCCGGAGGACCGGAAGCGTCAGGGGCTTTTCCTGAACCGCACCATTCGGGACAACGTGGCGACCATGAAGCTTCTTCAGGGACTCCGCAGAGGACTCTTTACGGACCGTGCGGCGGTGACGCACCTGGCCGAGACCTCAGTGCAACGTCTCGGAGTCCGCTGCCGGAGCGTCTTCGAACCGGTCTTCGCCCTGAGCGGAGGAAACCAGCAGAAGGTTGCCATCGCCAAGGGGCTCGCGGTTACCCCGAAGGTGCTCGTCCTCGACGAGCCCACCCGGGGAGTGGATGTGGGCGCCAAGGCGGAGATCCACCAGATCATGAACGATCTGGCAGCCGGGGGAATGGCCATTCTCATGATCTCTTCGGATCTCCCCGAGGTGCTGGGCATGAGTGACGCTGTCCTCGTCTTCCGGGAGGGGCGATGTGTCGCCCGGTTTTCCCGGGAGGAGGGGGAACCGGACCGTTTGAGCGAACGTGTCATGGCCGCAGCGACGGGAGGTGTCGCCCATGCCTGAAGAAAAAAACTCCATTCTGTTCCGCCTTCGGGAACAGGGAGCTGGGAGCGTGCTGCTTCTCCTTGCGGTGGTGCTTCTTCTCGCAGCCTTCCAGCCCGGCGTGCTCCACGGGCGCAACATGGCGAACGTGCTCGCCCAGTCCGCCATCGTGGGTGTCTGTGCCGTGGGCATGACCTTCGTCCTTCTCTCCGGCGGAATCGATCTTTCCGTGGGGAGCGTCCTCGCCCTGGCGGGTGCGGTGGGTGCCTGGTCCTGCAAGGTGCTGGGACTTCCCGTTCCCCTCGCCTGGAGCGTTGCACTGCTCACCGGCACGGTCTGCGGGATGCTCTCGGGAGCGCTCGTGGCCTTCGGCGGCGTGCCGCCCTTCATGGCCACCCTGGCCATGCTCGCCGCGGCCCGGGGAACCACGTTGCTTCTCACCCAGGGATACCCCCTTTCCGGCCTCTCTCCGTCTTTCTACACCCCCGGCTGGGCTTCCGTGGGACCGTTGCCTCTGTCCGGGCTGATCTTTCTCGCCCTCGCCCTCGCTGCCTGGGTTCTGCTCCGACGAACCCCCTTCGGCATTCATCTTCGAGCCCTGGGAGACAATCCCGAGACGGCCCGCCTTGCGGGGCTTTCCGCGCCACGCCTGACACTCGCCGTATACGGCATCTCCGGAACGCTTGCGGGCCTTGCGGGGGTGCTCATGGTGGGGCGGCTCTGGAGCGCTCAACCCAGCGTGGGGATAGGGCTGGAGTTGGACGTCATCGCCGCGGTGGTGTTGGGCGGGACGAGCCTCTTCGGCGGTGTGGGAGGAATGGGAGGGACCGTGGCGGGGGTCCTTGTCATGGGTTTTCTCGACAACGGCCTGCGGCTTCTGGAACTCTCCAGCTACGTGCAGCAGTCTGTGAAAGGGCTCATCTTCGTCGGGGCGGTGCTCCTCGACCTGGCGCTGAAGGGGTACTACCGCAAGGGGCGGAGCCGGGACGCCTGACGGAGCCTTTTCTTCTCAATAGGGGACGCCCGAGCCGGAGGAAAACCAGAGCATTCCCTTGTCCACCCGAATTTCCCGAATCCGCTGTCTCACGAAGAACGATGACAGGGAGATTGCCGGAGACTTGGAGGAAAGCGCCTTCGCCACGTCCGCCTTGGACACGAGGGCGTTGTCTCCCGTGGCTTCGGTGATCTCGTAATGGGCTGTTCCCGTTGCGGAGTCGATCCGGTAGGACCCGGTGAAGCGCATGAGGGAACGGAGCTTCACGAGCCCCCCTTCCCTGGAATAAACGCCTTTCACTGTCACTTTTCCTCCCTCCAGGACAACCTCCGGTTCCTTCAGGCTCGGAAAGGATGCGGCGACGCTGCGGGCGAAATCCTCCACGAGCAGACTTCCCGTGACGAGAGCCTTTTCGAAGGAGTCGATCCGGAGCCCCTTCCCGTCGGGAACGTAGCGGACTCCCTCCAGGTTCACCAGGAGTTTGTCGATGCGTGTTCCCTCCATGCGTATCCCCGTGAGACACAGGTAGAGTTTGGGTGCGTAGCCTTTGCGGACCCGCGCGTCTCCGCCCTCGAGAACGACCGTCACGTCCTCGGCCCCGGTTCGGGACTTCAGGTGTGCCTCAAGGAGTCGTTCCACCGGAGCTTCCGTCCCGTCCCCGAGCGCGGGCATCGCGGAGAGGAAGAGCGCAGGAGCAAAGAGAACGGCGAGGAGAAGGAAACGGAAAAGGGGGCGACGTGGCGACAAACTCATTCGCATGAGAAAAACCTCCCTGTACGGAGAGCCGGGATCGGCTGTCGAAATTCGGGCACGGCGAAAAGACGGAATGCATCGAGACTGCCGTGGTATGAACCGTGTCCGCAGTATAACGCAGAGCGCACGGCGAGGGAACGGTTGCTTTTTCACACGAAATTGTAGCAGTCTGCCCGTCCGTGACGTGAAAACTTGACGCGGCCTTGATCTCCTCATCACGCATCTTGAGAGCAACTTGACACGAAATGTGGTTTACTCACGCTCATACGGAAAACAATGTGCAAAAGCGGGGGTGACCTGTTGTTCTTGCTGTGACCGCAGAACCAATGTGGCGCTCTCTCGGGCAGGGGCGTCGTGCGGATCCGTCCCGGCGTGCACCTGCGGAGGAACGGGGTGCGGCTTCCCAGGGCGGATCCGAAGGTTGCTGCCGGCATGTCTGCCCTGTGGGTGTAGGTGTGGTGGAGTGGCTGTCGGACGTGTGCCTGTGCGGCAGGCGGAAAGGATCAATCGATGTGGGGTGCCATGTTGTTTTTAGGGGTAGCCTGTTTCATCGTTCTGACGGCGTTCGTCTGGGCGTGTGAGAGATTGTGAGGTGCTTCAGCCGTGAATCTTCTGGTTGTCGTTGTCACTGCCTTGTGCTTCGTCTATTTGGTGTACGTCATGATTCGACCCGAGCGCTTCTGACGTACGGAATGATATCGGGGAGGTCGGACTGTGATGCTTGAGATCGCGATACCCGTACTGGTTATCGGCGTGACGTTGTTGCTGGCATGGCCATTGGGGCGCTATATGCGTTGGGCTATGGACCCCATCGAACCGGGGCCGCGTCGAGTGGTTTACGAAGGGTTGTGTCAACGGCTTCTGGGACGTTTTGCCGGGGTTGAGCAGGATTGGAAGCACTATGTCCTGTCCATGCTCGTGTTCAATCTTGTGATGTTCGTCCTGGTGTTCGTGATTCTCACAACGCAGAACCTGCATCCGCTGAACCCGGACGGCAAGGCGGCCATGGAGCCTTCGCTGGCGTTCAACACTTCGGCCAGTTTCACCAGCAACACCAATCTTCAACATTACTCCGGAGAGGTGTCGCTGAGTTATTTCTCGCAGCTCTTCGGTATCATGTGGCTCCAGTTCGTCTCGGCGGCGACGGGTATTGCCGCTGTTACCGCCTTGTGTCGAGGACTGGCAGGCCGCAAGGAATTGGGTAATTTCTATCGCGACACCTGGCGGGCCGCTGGGTTGATTCTGTTGCCGATATCCGCTGTCGTTGCGCCGCTGTTGATGCTGGCAGGTACGCCCATGACACTGAACGGCGCGGCCGTGGCAACGACAGTGGAGGGGGCGACACAGATCATTGCTCGAGGACCCGTGGCTGCGATGGTAGCGATTAAACAACTCGGCACCAACGGTGGGGGGTACTTCGGCCCCAATGCGACGCATCCTTTCGAGAATCCGACCTTTTGGTCGAACGTCGTCGAAAACATGGCGATCATACTCATTCCCATGGCGACGGTGTGGATGTTCGGTCGTATCGTCAATCGAATGCGACACGCGGCGGTGATCTTCGGCGTGATGTTCCTGCTCTATGCGGGATTCGTGACTGCCGCAGCGGTATTCGAGTCTGCCCCGACGGCAGCCTTCGTCAACCTTCCCGTGGTGAATTCGATGAACCTGGAGGGAAAGGAATTACGCTTCGGCTCTACGGCTGGGCCGTTGTGGGCGGTATCCACGACGGTTACATCCAACGGGTCGGTCGACGCCATGCATGACTCGTTGAATCCCCTCACGGGTCTGCTGCCCATGGCTGGGATGTGGCTGAACGTTATCTTCGGGGGCGTCGGCGTTGGGTTTATCAATATGTTTCTCTATATCATCGTGGCAGTGTTCATCGCAGGACTGATGGTCGGGAGAACCCCGGAGTACCTCACCAGAAAGGTTGAGGCCAAAGAAATGAAACTGGCGGTGATTGCACTGCTGGTGCATCCTCTGTTTGTGCTGGGTGGTACAGCTCTGTTCGCCACGACCAGTTGGGGGCTTGACACTCTGAGCAATCCGGGGAGTCACGGCCTGAGCGAGATCATCTACGAATTCAGTTCCGCCTCCGCAAACAACGGTTCTGGTTTTGAGGGCCTGATGGACAACACGGTGCCATGGAATATTGCCACCGGTGTGATCATGCTTTTGGGACGGTTCATTCCCATCATCGCCCCGCTGGCCATCGTCGATTCCATGGCGGCAAAGAAAGTCACGCCGGAGTCGGTCGGCACGTTTCGGGTCGATACTTTGATGTTCGGCGGCGTCCTGCTGGTGGTGGTGGTGATCGTTGGAGCGTTGTTGTTCGCCCCGCTGGCGGTGCTTGGTCCGATTGCAGAGCACTTGGGCAGTGTCGGGTAGAGGGAAAGGAGCGTATGTGATGTCGATGTCTCCTTCAAGCGTGTTTCCGAGAACGAATCGCTCAAAGGCCCCTCACTCCCTTTCACCGGTCACTGCCGGTCTGCTTGTGCCTGCTGTGGTGCAGGCATTCAAAATGCTTAATCCCCTGGTAATGAAACACAACCCGGTGATGTTCGTCACCGAAGTCGGTGCGGCCGTGACGACGCTGGTCACGGTTCGGGCGGGTGTTGTGGGAAAGGGTGATCTGGGCTACTTTGCTCTCGTCACCGTCATACTGTGGCTGACGGTACTGTTCGCCAATTTCGCCGAAGCGCTCGCCGAGGCTCGCGGTAAAGCCCAGGCGGCGGCGCTTCGGAGCGCCCGTAAGGATGTGGCTGCCTATCTCTGCGATCCCGAAAGTGGGGAAGTCGTTTGCGAATGCAAGGCTTCCGATCTTCGAAAAGGTGACGTGTTCCGCGTAGAGGCGAATCAGATCATACCCGCCGATGGAGAGGTGACCGACGGCGTGGCTTCGGTGGACGAATCGGCTATTACCGGCGAATCGGCCCCGGTCATCCGCGAATCCGGCGGAGATCGCAACACGGTCACCGGCGGTACTCGGGTGCTGTCGGACCATCTGGTCGTCCGTGTTACGGCAGGTCCCGGCGAGAGCTTTCTCGACCGTATGATCGCCATGATCGAGGGTGCGGCTCGCCAGAGAACACCAAACGAAATCGCATTGACCATTGTACTGGCGGGGTTCACCATCGCGTTTCTGATGGTGTGTGTGGTGTTGCACCCGATCGGGACCTACTTCGGAGTCGAAATTGATGTTCCGACCCTGGTTGCATTGTTGGTGTGCCTGATTCCGACGACGATCGGCGCGTTGTTGCCGGCCATCGGCATCGCCGGCATGGCCAGGCTCGGACAGCGCAATGTGTTGGCCATGAGCGGCCGAGCGGTCGAGGCGGCGGGTGATGTGGATGTGCTTCTGCTGGACAAGACGGGTACCATCACGTTGGGCAACCGCCAGGCCAGTGAGTTTGTTCCCGCACCAGGCATCGACGAGGCGGTGCTGGCGGATGCCGCCCAGTTGTCATCGCTGGCCGACGAGACGCCCGAGGGGCGCAGTATCGTCGTGTTGGCGAAGAAGCTATATGGCCTGCGTGGACGCGATGTCCGCGGGATTGGTGGCGAGTTCGTTCCCTTCACGGCCCAGACCCGCATGAGTGGCATTAACTTCGATGGCAGAAAGATTCGCAAGGGATCGGCCGATGCCGTCGAAAAGTGGGTTCTCGAACATGGAGGGTCGATACTGGCGGAGGTCCGGGAAATCGTGGACAGGGTGGCCCGTTCCGGTGGTACGCCGTTGGTCGTTGCCTCCGACACCGAGGTGCTTGGTGTCATCCATTTGAAGGATGTTGTCAAGGGTGGCATCAAGGAGCAGTTCGCAAAATTGAGACGAATGGGTGTCAAGACGGTAATGATTACTGGCGACAATCGTACGACGGCGACTGCCATCGCAGCCGAAGCCGGTGTCGATGATTTTCTTGCCGAGGCGACGCCGGAGGCCAAGCTCGAACTGATTCGCAGATACCAGGCTGAAGGGCACCTCGTGGCGATGACCGGCGATGGCACGAACGATGCTCCGGCGTTGGCCCAGGCCGATGTGGCGGTGGCTATGAACAGTGGCACGCAGGCGGCCAAAGAGGCGTCGAATATGGTTGACCTGGATTCCAATCCCACAAAGCTGATCGACGTTGTCGAGGTCGGAAAGCAGATGCTCATGACTCGGGGAGCACTGACCACATTCAGCATCGCCAACGACGTTGCAAAGTATTTTGCTATTGTACCGGCCATTTTCATGGCGGCCATGCCGCAATTGACTGCGCTCAACGTGATGGGCCTGACGTCCCCGAAATCGGCAATCCTGTCGGCGGTAGTCTTCAACGCGGTCGTGATCCCCTGTCTGATTCCGGTCGCCCTGAAGGGAGTCGCATATCGAGCCGTCGGAGCCGATGCGCTACTTCGCAGGAACGTGCTGCTCTATGGCCTCGGTGGAGTTGTGGTACCATTTATAGGTATCAAAATGATTGATCTGATGCTCTCTGCTATGGGCGCGATCTGACGCGATGACAAGGGGGTTGGAGATCATGAAGAACATGCTGACGTGCATCCGGTTGGTGGTGTTGAGCGTACTGGTGTGCTGTGTGGCTTATCCGGTGGCAATGCTGGTGTTCGGTCGAATCGTTGTGCCTTGGAAGGCCGAGGGGAGTTTGCTGACCGACGGACATGGGGAGATACTCGGCTCTATCCGGCTCGCCCAGGAATTCACGCGACCGGAGTATTTCTGGCCCAGGCCTTCGGCGGTAGACTACGACGCCGCTGCCACGGGTGGATCAAACCTTGCGCCGACCAATCCTGTCCTGGCCGACCGTGCGAAGCGCATTCTGGAGCGTTACCGAGTAACGGGTGACCAGCGCATTCCGGCCGATCTGATTACCGCGTCGGGATCCGGGATGGACCCGCACATTACGATTGAGGCCGCTCGTTTCCAGATGTCCCGTGTTGCAGCCGAGCGAGGTTTGCCCGAGGAGGTCGTTGAGATGTTGATTCTGCGAAATACGGAAGAGCCTTTGCTGAGGGTTTTCGGTGGGGAGATGCCGGTCAACGTGCTGCGGCTCAATGTGGCCCTCGATGAGAAGATGACCGGATTGGAGCGGGAATAAGCTCGAACCGATGGACGAGTATATGCGCGATCCAGATGTCATTCTCGCCCGCTTGCGCAGCGAACAGCCGCAGATGTTGGAGGAGGGGGCGCCGAAGCGGGGGCGACTGAAGATCTTTTTCGGTTACGCTGCTGGTATCGGCAAGACCTATGCCATGCTTGAGGCGGCGAGGAGCGCTGCTACAGGTGACCGGAGCGTGTTGTTGGGGTTTGTCGAGGCTCACAACCGGCCGGAGACTGAAGCGATGCTGCTCGGGCAGGAAGTACTGCCGCGCAGAGAGATCGACTATCGCGGCGTCAGGCTGCAGGAATTCGACTTGGATGCCGCGCTCGGCCGCAAACCGGATCTGATCCTGGTAGATGAACTGGCGCACACCAATGCGGTGGGCTGTCGGCATACCAAGCGATGGCATGATATTCAGGAGTTGCTGAGCGCGGGCATCGACGTATGGACGACCTTGAATGTGCAGCATATCGAATCGCTGAACGACATCGTGGTGCAGATAACCGGGATTGTGGTTCGTGAGACGATCCCCGACAGCGTTTTCGACGATGCCGACGATGTCGAGTTGATCGATCTGCCGCCGGATGACCTGCTCGAGCGATTGCGAGAAGGTAAGGTCTACATGCCCGAACAGGCCCGGCGGGCAATGGAGCGTTTTTTCCGCAAAGCGAACCTGGTTGCCCTGCGGGAGCTTGCGATGCGGCGTACCGCAGATCGGGTCGGCAACGAGGTACAGACGGCCCGGTTTGGGCGGACCCGGACTCAGACCTGGCCGACGACCGAGCGTCTTTTGGTTTGCGTAGGTCCCAGCCCCACCTCCGCCAAGGTTATTCGCACGGCGAAACGCATGGCCTCGGCGATGCACGCCCAGTGGATTGCGCTTCACATGGAAACCGCCTCGACCGGCAGGCTCGGCGATCACGATCGCCATCGCCTCGGCCAACACCTGAAACTTGCGGCGACGTTGGGTGCGGAGACCGTCACCATCACGGGAGAGGATGTGGCGGAGGAGATCGTTCGCTATGCCCAGGCCCGGAACGTTACTAAAATCGTGATCGGAAAGACCGGTCGGACGCCCCGTTACCTTTTCTGGCGACGATCCGTGGTGGACCGCCTGATTGCCATCAGCGGTGACATTGATGTTTACGTCATCCGTGGCGTTGAGGAAAAGACCGTCCCGCCGCCTCCGACTGTCGAAACGCACTTGACTTGGCGGGGATTCGTCGCTGCCACGTGCGTGCTCGCCGCCGTAACCGCGTTGGCCATGGGCTTCCGCGCTATCGGGTTGACCGAACCGAATATCGTCATGACCTACCTGCTGGCGGTCGTTTCAGTGGCCACCTGGTTCGGACATGGTCCGGCGATCATGTCCTCGATTTTGGCTGTACTGTTGTTCAACTTTTTTTTCACACAGCCGTACCACACGTTTGTCGTTGACGATCCCCAGTACGTGTACACGTTCATCGTCATGCTCGTAGTTGCGTTTACAGTCAGCACGCTGACGGCACGCATTCGCCGGCAGGTCACTATTGCCCGTGAACGGGAACAACAGGCGGAAATGCACTACCGTATAAGCCAGGCGCTGGCGAAAACCTCAGGGCGTCTTCAACTCGCCCTGGTTGCCCAGGAGCAATTGGGGATGATCTTCGGCGGCGAAGTCGTGTTGTTTGCGTCCGATGGTGATTCGTTGCATCCGCTGACACGGAAGGGGAAGGGATTTGCCGCATCGGCGGCGGAGTTGGAGACGGCCTGTTGGGTGTTTCAGCATGGACAGGTCGCCGGACGCGGTACGGACACGCTCCCGGGAAGTCAGGCGATATATTTGCCGTTGCCGGGGACGGACATGGCCGTCGGTGTTCTGGGCTGGCGTCCCCGGGACGACAGGGACCTGTCGAGCATCGAGAGACGACAGTTGCTGGATTCCTTCGCTACCCAGATTGCTCTTGCTCTGGAACGAGACCTTCTGACCCACGAAGCACAGAGAATTCTCGCCGAAGCCGAGACGGAGCGCGTCCGGAGTTCGCTGCTCAGTGCCGTCTCGCACGACCTGCGCACGCCGTTGGCCGCCATCGCGGGTTCCGCCAGTGCTCTGCTCGATCGGCAGATCGACGAGCGGACGCGGGATGAACTGGCCCGGACGATCTACGAGGAGTCTGATCGACTTTCGCGGTTGGTCGAAAACCTGCTTCACCTGACGCGGATAGAGTCCGGCCAGATAAAAATCGCCAAACAATTGCAGCCTCTCGACGAAGTCGTAGGCTCGGCGCTTCGCCGTGTCGAGTCGCTCCTGCACGCTCACTCCGTGGCAACCTCGGTGCCGGTTGATCTGCCTCTGGTGCCGTTGGATGGCTTGCTCATCGAACAGGTTCTGGTCAATCTTCTGGACAACGCCGCAAAGTACACGCCTGCCGGTTCACAGATCACTGTGTCTGCCCGGTGTGTCTCGGGAAATGTCGAAGTGTCCGTCGCCGATCGTGGTCCAGGCCTTGACGAGGACGAACGACGACGCGTCTTCGACAAGTTTTACCGAGGCAGTCATCTTTCCGGTGATCGTGGCCGTGGTGCTGGACTCGGGCTTACGATCTGCCGAGGAATTGTCAAAGCGCACGGAGGGTGCATTTGGGCCGAGGCGCGGGAGGAAGGCGGGATGCGTTTTATCTTCACGCTTCCCCTTGGTGTCGCCCCGCAGGAGGGGAACACGTTGAAAGGCGGTGACGGCGATGGTTGATTTGCCGCTCATCTTGATCGTGGAGGATGAAAAGCCCATCATCCGTTTTCTCAAAGCTCTGCTCGAGGGCCGAGGCTATCGTCTCGCCATTGCGGAAACGGGCAGGCAGGCCTTCACGATGATCAACTCACAACCGCCGGATCTGATCATCTTGGATCTCGGGTTGCCGGACATGAACGGTGCGGATATCATCGACCAGGTGCGTCAGTGGTCGCATCTTCCCATCATCATTCTTTCGGCCCGGGATCAGGAGAAGGACAAGGTTGACGCGCTCGACCGCGGTGCTGACGATTACCTCATCAAGCCGTTCAGCGTCCTTGAACTGCTGGCACGACTGCGTGTGGCACTTCGCCACCGCGCTTATATGGCGATCGGAACGGACGGTATCGACCCTGTGTTCAAATCCGGAGATCTTCGTGTCGATGCGGAAAAACGTCTGGTGTCCGTCGCCGGCGAGGAAGTGCGCCTCACTCCCATCGAGTATCGATTACTCATGACACTGATTGCTCGCGTAGGCAAAGTGCTCACGCATCGCACGCTGCTCCGTGAAGTCTGGGGGCCCGGCTATTCGGAAGAGGTGCATCAACTCCGCGTTCACATGGCGAATCTTCGCCGAAAAATCGAAAGCGATCCCGCCAGACCTCGTCACATTCTCACTGAACAGGGCGTGGGATATCGCCTGTCGGCGGTGGATATCGACGCTGAGGGGTAGAGGAGATCCTTCACCTCGCGACAAGGGGCGCCCTTTTCTCTCCGGCGACGGTGAAAACCGCCGCCGCATTCTGGAGCCTGCCGCTCAGGGTGAGGAGTTCCTCCGAGATGAGCGCGAGGGATTCCACCGCCTTTTTTTGCTCTTCCATCGTCTGGACGATGCGATTTGTCTGTTCCGCCACTTCCTGGCCGGAACGGGAGACCTGATCCATTCCCGCAGTCATCTCCTCGGCGCTGGCGGATTGTTCCTGCATGGTGGCGGCAATGGACTGGACGTTCTCCGAAATAGCCGCCACCTTGGAGACCACGTCGAGGATGACCTCCCTGGTTTCGGCAGTCTTGCTCACCATGGCACTGAGTTGCTCCGACGAACGTTGGGTGTTCTCCGTGGCACCCTTCGTCTTTGCGGTCACGTCCCCGATGAGAGCGCTCACCTGAGACGCGGCCCGATTCGATTCCTCCGCTAATTTCCGTACTTCCTCGGCGACCACGGCAAAACCGCGCCCCGCCTCGCCCGCCCGGGCCGCCTCGATGGCGGCGTTCAAGGCCAGCAGGTTCGTCTGGTCCGCGATCTGCGTGATGGTTGTGACGAAACCGGAGATCTGTCCAACCGACGCGGCGAGGTCTTTGATAGCGATGCCAACGGTTTCACCGGCGACGGACATGTCCTTGATGAACAGGGTCATTTCCTCGATGGCGCGGCCACCCCGTTCCGCCGCGAGAGAGATGGCCCGGGCCTGCTCGCCCGTCTCGGCCGCGGCCTTGGCCCCCGCCTGGGCGCTCAGGGAGACTTCGCTCACCCCCGCATTGGCCTCTTCGATGGCTGCGGCCGTGTCCTGGGTGTTGGTGTTCACGCGATTCGTCATGGATGCCACCTCGGTGATGCCTGCGGTGACCTCCTCCGATGCAGCGCTCATGTCCTCCGCCTTGGCGAGAAGGGCGCCGGAGGTGTCGAGGATGGTCGTCACGGAATTTGAAACGGCATCAATGGTGTTGTTGATGGATTCCACCAGTTCTTTGACTTCACCGAGCGAGGATCTGACGGTGATTCGAGTGGAGAGGTCTCCGCTGCCGACCTGCCGCATGCTTTCGCAGACGACATGGATGGGAGCGGCGATGCTGCCGCTCAACCAGATCGAGGCGCCGATCACGAGAACGGCAAGAATGGCTACGGCGATCAGCATGGAAGTCTTGAGGGCCTGAACAGGGGCCAGGATTTCCTTGATGGGGGCTTGGAGAACCAATGCCCACCCCGAGGTTGGAATGGGCGTGTAGGCGGCGATGTCTTCGATGTCTTTAAAGGTGTATTCCATAAGTCCTCCCTCGCCTGCAAGTGCTTTTCGCACGCCTTGAGCAAGCGGAGTGGGGACGAGTTCTCCTGCCTCGGAGATGTTCAGATTGCCTATGAGTTCCTTGTCGGGATGGGCGGTGACGATGCCTCCCTTGTCCGCGATGAAAGCGTAACCGGTTTTGCCCCAGGTCATGGATGCGACGAAGGCCGTGAGATCCTCGGTGCGCATGCTGCCCATGAGAACGGCCACGGGATCTTCGCCGTAGCCGATCACGGGCACGGCGAAAGCCACGATGCTCTGTCCCGTGGACTTTGAGATGAGGGGCTCGCTGACAAAGGGTTTTTTTGTCTCCATGGCGGCCTTGAAATAAACTCGGTTCGCGTAGTCGCCCGTTTTGTCGGAGATGGATCGTCCCTGCCCAGTGGGGTCTATAATGAAAACATCCAGAAATCCGGCATCCTTTGTCGCCTCCGTGAGCGTCGCTTTTTGCAATTCCCAGTTCATCCCCTTGATTTCCAAACGTTGCGCCTGGAATTCGAGAAGCGTCTGGAGCTTGACGATGAGGTTGTCCACTCGCAAGGCCGCTATCTCTGCCATGGCGTGCCCCTCTTTTCGGGCTTCCTCGATGAGAATCTTCTGCGAACGATCGACGGCGATAAAGCCGAGGATGCCCAGAGCGCTGAGAGAAAGGATCAGGAAAGTGCCGATGAGACGCCCTCGAAGCGTGTTCATGACCTATCTCCTCCTCACCGAAATGATGGTGTCTGTCTCCCGAAAGAGGACCGGATCCGACAAAAGGTGGAACATTCGTCGGAAGTTATTGAGAAACAAAGGTGCGACGGCATTGTGTATCGACAGTGGCATCCTCTTTTGGAGGAATATGGTGGTATTATAGCGGGTTATTGCAATGTTGTTACGTGAGAGTTTTCCGTTTTTTCGGAAAGGGCGACTTCCCTTTAGGAAAAAACGGAAATTTCGTCGAGGAAAGCGATCGCCCTCCGTCCGGAAAGGGCTCTTCTCAAGCATACGGGAGCATGGAGAAGTGTCTCTTCGACCTTCTTGTGTCCGCTTTTTCCGAATGGATGGAGACGTGGAACGGGGTGAAACTTCTTTCGCTCGGTGGTCGCGGACGAATGGCGCCTGTGTCTGCCATTGCCGCAGGAGGCGTGGTGTCCTCAGAAAAACGGACGCCAGCGGAGGGTCGGTTTGAGGAGGGACGTAGAAGTGTTTCGCATTCGACGGGTTTTCGACGAGTTTTCTCCCTCTGGAAAGGGAGCGTTGGACCAGGTGAAGCGCATTCTGAAGGAACAATTCGCCGCGGTGTCCGAAGAGGAAGTGGAAACCCTTCCGGAAAAACTTCGCAACCCGCTCAAGACAGGATTTCAGAGTTTGCTCTTTGTGGCGGAGGGAAGTCGTGCGGAGGTGCGCGGATTCGCGCTTGTCCTACACGACGCGGTGGCGCAGTTCGCCTTCCTGGATTTTATCGCCGCAGGACGGCTCGAGACGGGGCGCGGTGTAGGGAGCGCCCTTTACGAACGAGTACGGGAAGAGGCGCTTGCCCTGGGGTGTGTGGGACTCTTCTTCGAATGTCTTCCCGATGATCCGCTTTTGTCCCCGGATCCGGCCATTCGCAAGCAGAACACGGCACGCCTTCGGTTTTACGAACGTTACGGAGCGAGGCCGCTTGCGGGCACCGCCTACGAGACGCCACTCGAGCCGAGCGGGAGCGATCCCCCTTATCTCGTCTTCGATGGTCTCGGCCTGGGAAGGCCCTTGCGCCGGGAGAAGGCCCGCCAGGTCGTCCGGGAGATTCTGCAGAAAAAGTATGGGCACCTCTGTTCTCCCGAGTACAATCGCATGATCCTTGCGTCCATCAGGGACGATCCGGTGAAACTACGCCCCTTTCGTTATGTGCGGCAGGATGTTCCCATCCTCGCCGTTCGGGAGGAGATTCCCCGGGACCGGCGTATTTTGCTCGTGGTGAACCAGGGGCACGAGATTCACCATGTTAGAGAGCGCGGATACGTGGAGGCGCCCGTGCGGATCCGAAGCATTCTCCGGGAGCTTCTGCCCACGGGGATTTTCGAACTCGCTCCGCCGCGCCACTTCGGCGAGGAGAATCTCCGGGCCGTGCACGATGGTCCGTTTCTCGACTATCTCAAGAGAGTCTGCGCCGGAATGGAGGAAGGGAAATCTCTTTATCCCTACGTGTTTCCCATCCGGAATGCCGCCCGCCCACCGAAGGATCTCCCCACCCGTGCCGGATACTACTGCATTGATACCTTCACCCCGCTCAACCGAAATGCCTTCCTGACGGCCAGGAGGGCCGTGGACTGTGCCCTCACCGGTGCCAGGGAACTGCTTCACGGATGCCCTCTTGCCTACGCACTGGTTCGTCCTCCGGGACACCACGCGGAACGCCGCGCTTTCGGCGGGTTCTGCTATTTCAACAACGCCGCCGTGGCGGCTCACTATTTGAGCCGATTTGGAAGGGTCGCCGTGCTGGACCTGGATTACCACCACGGCAACGGAACCCAGAACATCTTCTACGGGCGCGCCGATGTTTTCACCATCTCCATTCACGGCCATCCGAATCTTGCCTATCCCTACTTCTCGGGTTTTGCCGAGGAAAGGGGCGAGGGAGAGGGGGAGGGCTTCAATCTGAACATTCCGTTGCCGGAGAAGGTGGAGGGTGTGCGGTATGATGAGGCTCTCGCTCTCGCGTTGCGGCGTGTCACGTCTTTTTCTCCCTCCTTCCTGGTGGTCTCTCTCGGACTTGACGGGGCAAGAAACGATCCGACCGGCTCCTGGGACCTGACAGGAAAGGATTTCGAGCGAAGCGGACGGCGTCTAGCCACTCTCCGCTTGCCCACTCTGGTGGTACAGGAGGGCGGCTATGACAACCGGGTGCTCGGCGGCAACGCCCGGAGTTTTTTCCGCGGTCTCTGGGAAGAGCGTTTCGGCGGTCGATTTCACGGGAGAGGAAAAACTGGGGAGGGCCGGCGACAGGGTGTGAAAACACGGGAGACACCGGTGCCCGAAAAAAGCCCAGAAAAGAGAGACCGTTGACGACGATGTATGCGCTCTTCCACAAATATGTCGATGACGCTTTCGAGGATGTCTAAGAAAAGCATTTTCCTGGAGCGAGGCGTTTGGAACGGACCCTTTTCGGATGCGCTTTAGAGGATACCCGTCGCAGCAACGTGACGTCAGAAAACGCCGGATACCCTTCGGCACGGGGAAGGAGTGTGTCCTCCGGTTTTTGGAAGAGCGCATGTATCTGAGCAGAGAAAGAGCGAGCGGTTTTTTCTGTTGGAATCGTACCTGCCCTGCATGGTGACGTGTTCCGATGGAACAGTGCAAAGACCGAACCTACAAAGAGGCAAGGAGGTACTTCGCGTGGCGCGGAAAAGCGCGATGGTTCTTTTGCCACTCGGGTGAAAATGTTGCGGAGGGGGTCTTCAAGGTGGAGCGGAACGTGGAGTTGGGAGAAAAACCTCTTTCTCTTCAAGATTTTCTCGCCGTCGCGAGAGACGGGGCAACGGTGATCATCACGGAGCACGCCATGAATAAAGTGCGCCGTTCGAGAAAAATCGTGGAGGAGCACCTGAAGGCAGGTGTTCCCATGTACGGAATCAACACGGGGTTTGGCAGGTTTGCGGATGTTTCGATTTCCGAGGAGCAATTGAGCGCGTTACAGATCAATCTGATCAGGGCGGACGCAGTCGGTGTCGGAAATCCTCTCTCGGAGGAGATCGTTCGGGGTGTCATGCTCCTGCGGGTCAACGCTCTGGTAAAAGGATACTCGGGCGCGAGACCCGAGGTTGTATCGACTCTTGCGGAAATGCTGAACAAACGGGTAACGCCGGTCATTCCGGAGAAAGGGTCCGTGGGTGCCAGCGGGGATCTCTGCCCTTTGGCGCATATGGTGCTTCCCATGATCGGTGAGGGGTACGCCGTGTATGGTGGAGCCCGCCTTTCCGGGGCCGAAGCGATGTATCGTGCGGGCGTGCCGTTGCTGCGGCTCAAAGCGAAAGAAGGACTGGCGCTGATCAACGGAACGCCCGTAATGACTTCCATCGCGGTGTTTGCGCTGTGCGGGGCCGAAAATCTCGTGAAATGTGCGGACATCATCGCCGCACTGACGGTGGAAGGATTGCGGGGAATCACGGATGCCTTCGACGCGAGAATTCATGAAATCCGCGGGCAACGGGGACAGTACGCAAGTGCTGAAAACCTCCGGAGATTGCTTCAGGAAAGCGAGTGCGCTTCCAGGCAGGGAGAACTGAGAATGCAGGATGCTTATTCTTTGCGATGCATTCCTCAGGTCCACGGGGCCTGTCGAGCGGCTGTGGCGTATGTCCGCCAGGTCGTGGAGGTCGAAATGAATGCCGTAACGGATAATCCGCTGGTTTTCGAAAACGGCGAGGTGCTGTCCGGAGGAAATTTCCACGGAGAACCTGTCGCGATTGCCATGGATGCGCTCGGCATTGCCGTGGCCGAACTGGGAAATCTTTCGGAAAGGCGGATCGCCAAGCTGGTGGATCCCGCACATAATCACGGTCTGCCCGCCTTCCTGGTTGCAGAGGGTGGACTCAACTGCGGTTTCATGGTGCCTCAATATGCGGCGGCGGCTCTTGTCTCGGAGAACAAGGTCCTTGCCCATCCGGCCAGCGTGGATTCGATTCCCACGTCGGCGGGCCAGGAGGATCACGTCAGTATGGGAACCATCGCTGCCAGAAAAGCACGACAGATCGTGGAACATGTGGAGGCCGTGCTGGGTATCGAATGGATGGCCGCCGCGCAGGCGGCGGACCTGCAGCCGGGTTTGGCGGCGGGAAAGGGAACTGCTCCGGCGTACGGGCTGTTGCGTGAGAAGGTCGCTTTTCTGCAGGAAGACAGAGTTTTTTTTGAGGATCAGGCCGCCGCATCCGCGATGATCGGAAATGGGGAACTTGTTGACGCGGTAGAGCGGGTGATCGGCCCGCTGGGATAACGGAATCGAGGCAGGCGTGCCGTCGTCTCGACATAGCTCTGTTGCTCGAACACAGAAAGGAACTCCCTGGAAAAGGCGGAGAATCGCCGCTAACGGCCGCCTCAGGGAGTTCTTGCCCAAAGGGAAGGACTTCCGGAGCGTAAGCCGCGAGGAGCTGGATCACTACGTATCGCTCCTCAACAACAAGCCACGAAAGTGCCTAGGATGGCGCGCTCCGGCGGAGGTCTATCGGGAGCTGGCTCCACCTCGGTTGAGTTTGGATTGACAATCCAGGCACAATGTTCCCTACAACTGAGAATGTGTTCCCTTCCGGATAGAGGCGATGATTTTTTGCACCTGCGGACGATGTTTGCCATGGGATTATAGAGAGAATTTCCGGCGGAACGTGGAGAGCATGACACTGTCCGGGACACGAAGCACAAGGAAAAAAGTGAAAGGAGTTTTCTAAGGTAGATGAACGCCGTTTTTTACGGCCATGACAGCGATCGGAAACGACGTTTTGCAGTGAATGGAGCGCGTTGCTCTTTTGTTATTGGTCTTGACAGTCATAATACAGAGAGTATTATGGCAAGAGCGAAATGTTTCTGACGAGGAGAACGACGAGGAGAACCTTGGAATGATTGAAATCAAAGATTTTTCCAGCTTGCTGCAACAGCAGAAAAAGAACCATCCCCGTCTTGCCGAAAGAGCTGCGGAGGCGATACGGGATATGATCATCGGCAATGTCTTCGAGCCGGGCGAGCCTCTCAGCGAGGTCCGTCTCGGAGAAATGCTCGGCATCAGCCGGACTCCTGTGCGTGAAGCGATCAGCCAGCTCGATCAGGAAGGGTTGCTCAAGATCATTCCTGGCCGTGGAGCGATAGTCGCAGAAATGACCGTGGAGGACATCAAGGAGATCAACGATCTTCGGATGGTGTTGGAACCGTTGGCTGCAGAGACGGCACTTGAAAGCATCACACAGGAAGAGGTTCGGCACCAGCGCTTGATTTGGGAACATTTTCTCGAACGGTTCGAAAATGGTGAGGAGCTGTCACCGGAACACCTTTCGGAAGCGGATACCAATCTTCATGGTGTTATCCTCACTCATTGCAAGAACAATCGACTCCGGAATTTCCTCAACGTGCTGCGTTTTCAAATCCTGCGTTATGTTTTTGCATCTTGGGAAACACAGGAGTATGTTGAGGACACGATCCACCAGCACATGGACATTCTTCGTTTTCTCGAGGTGAAGGACGCGGAGGGGCTCAAGGGAGCATTGCGCGCACATATTGAATTCAACAACCGATATCATCTAAGAAAGATGCTGTAAAATTTTTGCTTGGTTTATAATACAGATAGTATAACGACGCAAAAGAATGGTTTTGGTCATTTAATTTTTTATTGAGTGAAAGGTTGGTGAAGAATGAGATTGACGGAGGAGCAAGAGAAAATGTTGGCGGGAGAACATGGGAGAGCCGTGGAATACGCCATGCGTATTCAGGCCGGTGTGGGCAGAGTGTTCGGAGCGAAGCGCATGGTCCCCATTACGCGGGCTCATGTGGCGCTGAGCGCTCAGGACGCGGATCTCTGGTTTGTCGAGAAACTGGTCGGACTCGGAGGAAAATGCAAAATTCCTCCTACCGTCAATCCCAGTATCAATCTGGCATATCTGAACAAGCATCTTGTGGAGATCCCGAAGGCCGGCATGGACATCGTGTCGGCGACGAACGCAGCCTATCGGAAAATAGGAGCTGTTCTCAGCTTCAGCTGTACACCCTATCTGCAGCAGAATGTGCCTTCCTTCGGGGAAGTGATCGCCTTTTCAGAATCGAGCGCAACACCGTACGTGAACTCCGTATTCGGCGCCAGATCCAACAGGGAATCGTCCCAGAGTGCGCTCTGTGCCGCCATCACCGGGCTCGTGCCCGAGTACGGCCTTCTTCTCGACGAAAACCGCCTGGCCGAGGTTTTGGTCGACGTGAAGGCGGATATTCGTACCGATTTCGACTACCAACTCCTCGGCTGGTGTTATCCCCTGAAACACCCAGGCCCGGAAGTTCCTGCCTTTGTCGGTATTGAAGAACGTCCTACGCCGGAAGGGTTCATGAATTTCGGGGCGGAGCTGAACACATCGGGATCCGTTGCGATGTACCACTTCGTGGGGATCACCCCGGAAGCCCCCGATCTCGCTGCCGCTTTCGGAGGGAAGGCCCCCAGGCATCGTGTCACGATCACGAAGGACGATATCGAAGACGTGCGGAGGAGAATCTGCGGAGCCCCCGGAAAAATCGACTTCGCCATGTTCGGCTGTCCCCATCTGACGATCAGGCAGGTGGGCGACATCGCCCGGATTGCCGAGGGGAAACGATTCGCCGTCGACGTCTGGATCCTCACAAGCTCGTTGACGAGAGAGCTCGCGGATCGCATGGGGTACCTCGATACCATCACCCGTGCCGGAGGGCACATCATCACCGACACCTGCATCGATGTTCCGCCCTGCTGGTATCCCTACTACGGAAAATCCGCCGTGACGGATTCCCCCAAATGCGCCTATTACAACGAAATCAGGAAGATCGCATTTAAGGTACGGCCCCTTGAAAAAGCCATAGAGGCTGCCTTGGTGGGGGAGGTGAGGGAATGAGCGGTTCCTGTTCGTTCGCGTGTTCTCCCATTTCGGGAGGACGTTGCAGCGGTCCCGCACTGGTCAGCGACGAGGCGGTCTGTTTCTATCTCGTGGAACCCGAAACCGGTGTCGTGGTGGAAAAGGGACATGCCCTGGAGGGGCGGTCCATGGAGGGGACGATTCTCGTCGCTCATGCGGGAAAAGGGAGTTCCGTCGTGCAGATGGACGGCCTTTTCAAAATCACGAAACATGGAAAGGGCCCGGTGGGAGTCGTTCTGCGGAACCCCGATCCGGTTTTCGTGTCGGCGCTGCTCATCATGGAAATTCCGTCGGTCTATGCGGTAGAGGAGTCTTTTTTCGAAACGCTCAAGGATGGACAAACGATCGAGCTGGATGCCGACGCCGGAGTGCTCAGGCTGTTGTCGCGCTGAAGAAGAGAAGCGCGGGGGAATGTCACGGAGAACGCGGAAGAGTGGGGCGGAAAACGGAGAAACGTCTGGGCGGGTCGGGAGGAACTTTTTCCCCGAAACGCGTGAGGACGGATATGACATTGTCGATAACGGAATCGAACATCCCGAAGGAGGTGCGTAACATGGGCAATGCGCAGATTCTTTACTCAGTGAAGGCACAGAGAGGACCTGTTCTCCGGTGCAAAGGATGGCGGCAGGAGACAATCCTCAGGATGCTTGAGAACAACATGGAGAACGCGGAGCATCCGGAGAGACTCGTCATCTACGGCGGTAACGGCAAGTGTGCGAGAAATTGGGAATCCTACCACGCCATCGTGAAATCCTTGAAGGAACTCGAGGACGACGAGACGCTGGTCGTTCAGTCGGGAATGCCCGTGGCAGTCTTCAAGACCCATAAGTACGCTCCGGTGGTCGTCATGGCGACGACGAACATCATGAAGGCCACGTGGCCTGTCTTCTACGAGCTGGAAGCGAAAAACCTGACGATTTTCGCCCAGTACACGGCAGCTCCATGGGAGTACATCGGAACCCAGGGAGTTATCGAGGGAACCTTCGAGACTCTTGGAGCGGTGGCCATCAAGCATTACGACGGCTCACTGAAAGACCGGATCTACCTGACGGCCGGAGCGGGTGGAATGGGTGGCAACCAGAGTTGGGCCATGAAAATGCACGGCGGCGTGGCCATTGTGGTCGATACGGACAGAAGAATCCTGGAGCGGCGTGTCGAGAAGAAGTACATGGACGTCATCGTGACCACCATGGACGAGGCGATCACCCTGGCGAGAAAATCCGCGAAGAATGGGGAAGCCCTGGCCATCGGAGTTGTCGGAAACGCGGCGGATTGCTTCGAAGAAGCCTACGAGAAGGGCTTCGTGCCGGATGTCATGAGCGAAATGTGTCCCTGCCACGATCCCATTTCCTACATCCCCTCGGGATATACGCCGGAAGAGGCGACCGTTCTCCGGGAGAAGGATTTCGACGGCTATCTCGCCCAGGCTAGGGAGACCATGAAACGCCAGCTCGCAGTCATGCTGAAGTACCTGGACAAGGGAGTCCCCGTGTTCGAATACGGCACCAGCATCCGGAAGGAATGCCGCGATGCGGGCTTCCCCGAGGAAGAGGCCATGAGGCTTCCCGCGTTCGTGGCCGACTACATCCGTCCCTTGTTCTGCGAGGGGCGTGGTCCCTTCCGTTGGACCTGCATTTCCGGGGAGGCCTCGGATCTGAAACGTGCCGACGAACTCGCGCTGGAACTCTTCGGTGACGATCCCATCGTCGGTCGCTGGATCCGGCTTGCGAGCAGACATCTTCCCATCGAGGCACTGCCCGCGAGAGTGTGCTACATGGGCTTCGGCCAGCGGAAGAAATTTGCCCTCGCCATCAACGATCTCATCAGGAAGGGCGAGATCAAGGGACCTGTGGCGTTCTCCAGAGACAATCTCGATTCCGGTTCCATCGTCAACCCCACTTTCGAATCGGAGCGCATGAAGGACGGGGGTGATCTCATCTCGGACTGGCCCATGCTGAATGGGCTGCTGAACGCCTGTGGCATGTGCGATCTCATTGCCATTCAGGCGAATTATTCCATGGGTGAGGCGGTTCACACGGGAGTCACGCAGATCGCCGACGGAACCGACGATGCCGCTGTTCGGCTGGAGGTGGCCATGACGGTCGATTCCGGCATCGGTGTCATCCGGCACGCCCAGGCCGGGTATGAGATCGCCCGGGATGTCGCGAACGGCAAGGGCAAACTGACCCCGGAAGGCATCAAGGTGCCCCTCTGGTGGGAGCCCGCCGACAAGGTCACCTTCGGTCCCGAAAAGAGCACTCCGGCCAGGCCGAAATAGGGGCGGTTCCCATGAAGCCTTTCATTTGGATCATCGACGAGGAGTGGCCGGACTATGTCGTCGAGGAGGCGGTTTTGAAGGAAGCCTTCCCGGAGTGCACGATCCGGGTTTCCGGCTACGAGTACCGGGCCGACCTGGAGACCTTCGGGAAGGATGCGGATGCGATTCTCTCCCAGATCTACGTGAAGCTGGACGATGAGGCGCTGTCAAAACTTCACCGTTGCAAGGTCATCTCCGTCTTCGGCGGAGGATACGACAGGGTCGATGTGGCGAGCGCGATGCGCAGAGGAATCAAGGTTACGTTCGTACCCGGATATTGTGTGGACGACGTGTCGGACTATGTCATCGCCGCCATTTTTCACGTCAACAAGAGAATCGACTCCTACAGAGATGCCATGCACTCCGGGCTCTGGGGCGTCCCCGCCATGAAAGAACTGCCACATCGCGTTCGCGGGTCGAACCTGTTCGTCATCGGTCTCGGCAGAATCGGACGGGCAACGGCGAAAAAGGCCGGGCTCCTCGGCATGAACATTTCCGCCTACGATCCTTATGTGGACGAGGAAACCATGGCATCCCTCGGTGTCCGCAAGACGGACCTGTACTCCGGCCTGGCTGCGGCGGATTTCGTGACCATTCACGCGAAATTGACCGAGGAGACCGATTCCATGATCGGCGAGCGGGAGCTGGCGTGCATGAAGCAAAGCGCCTTCCTCATCAACACGGCCAGAGGAAAGATCGTCAAATCGGACGATCTGATCCGTGCCGTGACGGAGGGAAGTATCGCCGGGGCCGTGGTCGACGTGGTTCCCGTCGAGCCGCCCACGTTCCGGGAGGCGATTTTCACATGCCCTGGAATCGTGATCACGCCCCACGTCTCCTATCTTTCCCAGGAATCGTTCTTTGAACTGAAATCACGCACGGCGGGCAACGCCGTCAAGGTTCTCCGGGGAGAGCCCGTGGCCGACATCGCCGAGCCCTGATCCCATGTTGCTGTGGGCCGTGGTTGTCGCACGGCGAGCTGTTTTCCGAAAGGAGAGCCGGAAAAGATGACATGTCCCGAGATCCCGAAGGCAGGTTGGTATGTCGCGGGCGCTTCCCAGGTGGTGACATGTTCTTCGGTATGCGGAAACGACCCGGGCGTGATAGACGGCGGGTGGATCGCCGGTTCCGGGGAACATCTGCTCGCGGTGGGAACGGAAAGGGAAGTCCGTGAGGCGGCGGATCTGGACGGTGCCGAGAGAATCGATGCCGCCGGGCAGGTGGTGTTGCCCGGATTCGTGGATGCTCATACACACCTTGTCTTCGGGGGATCCCGGGTGGACGAATACATTGCGAAGGCCGTTCAGGAGGATCCGGACCTTCTTCGGGTTCGAGGCGTTCAGACAGGAATCGCTGCCACCGTGGCGGCGACGCGGAATGCGGACTTTGCCTCGCTCCTGTCCCAGACGACGGGCCGCCTGTCGAACATGATTACCTGTGGGACGACGACGGTGGAAGTGAAAAGCGGGTACGGATTCACCGTGGGATCGGAAATCAAAATGCTTGAAGTTGCCGAGGCATTGGGAAAATATCTTCCGGTGGACGTGATTTCCACGTTTCTCGGCGCCCACGGCTGGCCCCCGGAAATGGGAAAGGCGGCCTACATCGACGTGCTCCTTGAAGAGATGCTTCCCGAGGTGGCGCGCCGCCGTCTGGCGGTTTTCTGCGACGTCTGGTGTGAAGATTCGCACTTCGATGCGGTGGAATGCGCCCGAATTCTTTCCGCCGCGAACGTTCTCGGTATGGCCTCGAAGATCCACACGGACGCGTACTCCTACATCGGTGGGTCCGACCTGGCGGCGGAAATCGGTGCCGTCTCGGCGGAACATCTGAATTTCACCCCTCCCTCCGCTCTGAAAAAACTGGCGGCTGCCGGAACGATCGGTGTCGTTCTCCCGGCGACGGATTTTGCCGTTTCCCATGCACATCCCTTCGATCCTCATCTCATGCGGCAGTCCGGAGTCTCTTTGGCTGTCGCGACCAATTGTTGCCCCGGAACATGGTGTGAATCCGTGCCGTTCGCTCTTGTGCTCGCCTGTCGCCAGCACCGCATGCTTCCCGGCGAAGCGCTGGTCGCGGCGACCCTCGGAGGAGCGAAAGCCCTTCGCTTGTCCGGGGACAGGGGGTCGCTGGAGCCCGGAAAACTCGCGGACCTCCAGTTCTGGAACGTGGAACGGTGGGAGGACGTCTTCTACCGCTATGGCGGAAAACTAGTGACAAGGGTCATGAAAAGAGGGCGAGTTGTCGTACAGGACGGTTGTTTGTGCGGGCGAGGTTTTGCCGTGGAAGGGATGGAGTGGCGATGACCCTGGAAGATGTGATGGCGAGGATTTACGACTCGAAGGATTTCACGGCCGGAGGCGGTGCCGCGTCCGCGGTTTCCGCAGCGATGGCTGCGTCTCTCGTGGGCATGGTCGCACGGTTGTCCGTTGGAAAGCAGTGCGGCCTTTCCGACGAAGCGTATGAAAAAACCGCCGCGGAAATGGACGAGATCTCCCTTCTGCTTCGGGATGGTGCTGTCAGGGATCTCGAAGCATTCCTGGGCATAAAGTCGGCCTATGTGTTACCCAAGGCGACGGAGACGGAGAAGGCGTTACGGAGGGAGGCCGTCGGGCAAGCCGCCTATGTTGCGGCCGACGTGCCCCGCCGGAATGCGTTGCTTGCTCTGAAAGTGGAGCGTGCGGCGAGAGACATGAAGGGAAGGTCCAACGGCAATGCCGGGTCCGATCTGGAAGTGGGCGCGGTGTTTGCGAGGGCGGCTGTAGGGGGATGTCTCGCCAATATTCGGGCCAATCTGGGGCTCATCAAGGATCCGGAGCGCGTTGCCGAACTGGAAACGTTTCTCCTGGAGACGGAAACGGACGGGGTGGAAGAGCGGAAGGCGGGGAAAGCGGAATGAGAAAAGTTCTTCTTTGCGAGTTGAATATCAGCGAAGGAACCGACTCGGAAAAAATCGGCGCCATCACGGCGGCTCTGGAGAATGTTTCCGGGCTTATTGTGCTCGACATCAATTCCAACAGCGATCACAACCGGACCGTCTACACTTTCATGGGGGATCCGGAGGATGTTCTCGAGGGCGCGAAGCGGGTGACCGATGCGGCTCTTGCCCGAATCGACATGACGGTTCACAAGGGAAGCCACCCCAGAATGGGAGCGGTGGACGTCGTTCCTTTCGTCCCGATACGGAATGTTTCGGAGGAGGAGGCGCTCGGTATCGCCCGGGCGTACGGAGCGTTTCTCGGTGGCAGGGGAGTTCCTGTCTATTACTACGAGGATGCAGCCACGAAACCGGAACGGAAGGTGCTCGTCACAATCCGGAAAGGGCAGTACGAAGGATTTGCCGAAAAGATGAAGGATCCCGCTTGGATTCCCGACGAAGGTCCTGCGGTGTTTCCTCCCGAATGGGGAGCGACGGTGACGGGGGTCCGTTTCTCTCTGGTGGCCTTCAATGTGAACTTGAGAACCGAGGACCTGAATGTCGCGAAGGCGATCGCCAAAGCGGTTCGCTTCAGCAGTGGAGGTTTTCATTCCGTGAGAGCCATCGCGCTTCCTCTGGAAGAGAGCCACCAGGTACAGGTGTCGATGAATCTCGTCAATTACCGGATGACCCCCATTCCCGTCGTCTTCGAGACGGTGAAGGCTCTGGCGGAATCCTACGGTGTCGCCGTCGGCGGAGCTGAACTTGTCGGTCCCGTTCCCCTGGACGCACTCAAGGATGTCGTCACCCATTATCTTCGGGTCCACGATTTCAATATGGAACAGATCATTGAGGCGAAGCTGATCGACTAGAAGCGGAGAGGCCGGGAGGGACCGGAATCCAATGCTCTCCGGTACTGAAATCGTCCATGCTTCGACGTTGAAACCCAAGGGGTGTGTCGGTGGCCTGTTCTCAAAAAACCGTGCATGAGGGGAAGGGGAAACGAAGTGCTCCTGACGGATGAAGAGAAACGAATGCTTGACGGGCAGTGCGGCAAAGGGGTTATGAAGGCCATGGAGCTTCTGGTCGCGCTGGGAAAAACCTTCGATGCGGAACGGTTGATTCCCGTCACGAGAACCCATGTGGCGTTGAGCGGGCAGGAAGGGGACACTTACTGGTGCGGTCTTCTGGCGGACGGCGGAGCCCGATGCACGGTGATTCCCACGACCAACCCTGCCTGGGACGTGGCAAGCCTGACGAAACGCTACGAAGTCACCGCAGAGGAACTCGATCTGGCTCTGCGAACAGTCGATGTCTATCGACGCATCGGTGCGGCGTTGACTTTCTGTTGTACGCCCGGTCTTGGGACGAACGTTCCCGCTTTCGGTGAACACATTGCTTTTTCCGAGTCCAGTGCGACCCCGTACGTCAACTCGATTCTGGGAGCGCGCACGAACCGGGAGTCCTCCGTCAGTGCCCTCGCGGCAGCCGTGGTGGGAAAAACGCCACTCTACGGGTTCCACCTGGACGAGAACAGGCGGGGACAGTTTCTTGTCCGTGTGGAAGCACCTCTCGGAGAACCCTACGACTGGGGCCTGCTCGGCTGGTACGTGGGACGGTTCGCCGGATCGAGGGTTCCCGTTCTCCACATCCCCCATGTGGGATCGCGGCCCTCGCCGGAATCGCTTCTCTATCTCGGCGCGGAATTGAACACGAGTGGAGCTGTGCCGATGTATCATATCGTAGGAATGACCCCGGAGGCGCAGACACTGGAGAAGGCCTTCGGGGGTTCTGTTCCGGAGGCGGAGCTCGTGATCACAAAAAGAGACCTGCGGGAGCAGGAGGATGCCGTTTCGGAAAAGGGCGGTCGCATCAATCTCGTGATGCTGGGGTGTCCCCATTACACCTACGCACAGATCCGAGAGGTAGAGAGACTGATGAAGGGGCGTCACGTCAGGGACGGTGTCGCGTTCTGGATACTCACTTCCTGCGACGCTCTCGAACTGGCATCGCGCTCCGGCGAAAGGGAGAGACTGGCGGAGCTCGGGGTCGATCTCGTGGCGGATACGTGTATCGATGAGCCCTGCTGGAAATCTTTCGAGGGAGGGCTTGGAATCACGGATTCGCCCAAATGTGCCTATTATCGCGAGCGACGAGGGCAACCGTTCGTCATACGAAGACTTTCCGGCTGCGTTGAGGCGGCCGTCTGCGGGGAGGCCCTGTAATGAGCGAAGTTGAACGAACCTATCGGTGCCGATGCATCGTGAAGGGAAGCGGGTGCGGAGAGGCCATCGTCTCCAGGGAACCCATGTGTTTCTACCTGTGCGATCCCGAAACCGGGACGGTCATCGAGAAAAGTCATCCTCTGCAGGGAAAATCGCTGGCCGGAAAGATCCTCGTGCTTCAGTCCGGAAAGGGGAGTTCCGTCGTACAGGTGGACGGATTTTACCAGCTCTGGGTGAAAGGCACACTTCCGGCAGCCATCATCGTCAGGGAGACCGAGCCTGTCCTCGTCGCCTCGGCTGTGGTCGTCGATGCCGTTATGGTGGATCGCCTCGAGGCGGACCCCTTCGACGTCATCAGCGATGGAGACTGGGTGGAAGTTGATGCGGACGAGCAGCTTGTCCGCGTCAGGGCCGCGCAGTGACGAAGAAAGCTCCTTCGTTTTGAGAAAGAAGGGGAGCGGAATGGGGGGACGACGGGAAAGAGGAAAAAGAAGAGAAAGACCATACTCCAGAGAAGAAGGCGTGAACATGGACATCGGTCCCGAGAGGGAATGGTCTGTGCGCGAAGGAGGATATGTCTCATGAAGGCAGCCCGGTTGTTCAAGCTCCTGCTTGCGTTGGCCCTTGTCAGCCTCATCGCTGTTCCTGCCGTGGCGGCGGATTTCACCATCAAGGTTGGAACGATCGTTTCCGAGTCCCATCCTGACTACATCTGCATGCGTGATGTTTTCAAGAAGTATGTGGAGAGCGAGTCGAACGGAAAGATCAAGGTGGAGATCTATCCGAACGCGCAGCTGGGCGGGGATCGGGAACTCTCCGAATCGGTCCAGATGGGGACGATCCAGATCGCCCTTCCCGCCACATCGGCCATAGCGGGATTCGAGAAGCGGTTCCAGGTTCTGGACCTTCCGTTCCTTTTCACGAGCAGGGAATCCGCATTCGAAGCATTGGACGGCGAACTTGGCCAGAAGCTCGATTCCTATCTGCTTCCGTCGGGGTTCGTGAATCTCGGCTATTTCGAGAACGGGTTCAGGCATGTCACGAACAGCCGCAACCCGGTGTTCGTTCCGGACGACATGAAGGGGCTGAAGCTTCGGACGATGGAGAACCCCATGCACATCGCCTTCTTCAAGCTGTTGGGGGCCAATCCGACGCCCATGAATTTTGGTGAATTGTACACCGCATTGCAGCAGAAGACGGTCGATGGCGAGGAGAACCCTGTGGCGATCGTCTATGACGCCAAATTCTACGAGGTTCAGAAATACTATTCCCTCACGGGACATGTCTTCTCCGCCACGATGGCCCTGACGAGTAAGGCGTTCCTCGACAAACTGCCCGAGGACCTTCGGGAGATCGTCATGAAGGGTGGCCGTGAATTCGTGCTCGCCCAGCGAAAGATGATCGCCGAACAGGAGGACAAGCTTCTCGAGGAGCTCAAGGCAAAGGGCATGGAGGTCAACACCCTGACTCCCGAACAGAAAACCCTGTTCGTGGAGGCGACGAGACCCGTGTATGATCAGTTCAAGGACCAGCTTGGTGAGGAAATCGTCGAAATCGCAAAAAAGGTGAAATAGCGATCATCACGTATGTGCGGCTCTCGTCTCGGACGGGGGCCGCACCTATTTTCCGTGCGAGGAGAAGTGCGCATGATTAAGAAACTTATCTATAATTTTGAAGAATATTTCATTGTCTACTCCCTGGCTTTCATGACGCTTCTGGTCTTCGTGCAGGTTGTCATGCGCTATGTCTTTCAAAATTCCCTGTCCTGGAGCGAAGAACTTGCCAGGTACATCTTCTTGTGGCTTTCGTGGATCGGAGCAAGTTATGCGGTTAAAGAGAGAAGCCATTTCAGGGTAGAGATGTTTGCGAATAAATTGACGGGAGCGAGCAGGAAGTATTTCGAATTGTTCGTGCTCCTTGCATGGTTTGGTTTCTGTGTTTTTTTAGCATATCAGGGTAGCACAGTGACAAGACATCTACTGACGAGAGGGCAATTGTCGGCGGCCATGGAGATTCCCATGGCGTACGCCTATGCGTCGGTACCGGTGGGATCGGCTCTGATGGCTCTCCGTCTGATCGTGGAAATCAAGAAGCTCTTCAGCGGAACCCCGGGCGGAGAGGGGGCCTGATCATGGAAGCACTTCTTCTCTTCGGGCTCCTGATTCTGTTCATCGGCCTGAGTATTCCCATCGGCATCACGCTCGGATTGGCCACAGGCATCTGCCTGGCCCTCACGACCGACATACCGCTCGTCCTGATCGCGCAGAAGTCGTTTACGGGGCTGGATTCCTTTCCTCTGTTGGCTATTCCGTTCTTCATTCTGGCCGGTGCACTCATGTGCAACGGAGGAATTTCGAGGCGGCTCGTTGCCCTTGCGGAGAGCCTTGTGGGGTTCATCATCGGAGGCCTGGCCATGGTCACGGTCCTGGCCTGCATGTTCTTCGCCGCCATTTCCGGCTCCGGTCCGGCGACGGTCTCGGCGATCGGTTCCTTCATGATTCCGGCGATGAAGGAGAGGAAGTATCATGGAACGTTCGCGGCTTCTCTGACGGCGGCTGCAGGCACCATCGGGGTGATCATTCCTCCGAGCATCCCCTTCGTCATCTACAGCGTGGTGGCCCAGACGTCCATCGGAGACATGTTCATCGCCGGTGTCGTTCCGGGTATCCTGATAGGCATTGCCCTCATGACGGTCTGCTACTTCATTGCCAGGAAGAGAAACTACCTGAGTTCGAAGGAGCCGCCGACGCTCGGAAACGTGTTTCACGCATTCAAGGAATCCCTTGGAGCCCTGATGGTTCCCATCATCATTCTGGGGGGGATCTACGGTGGTGTGTTCACGCCGACGGAGGCGGCGGTCGTGGCCGTGGTCTACTCGGTCGTCATCGGAAAATTCGTCTACAAGGAACTCGACGGAAAGGCGATCTACGAATGCCTGAGGACCTCCGGCCTCATCAACGGCGCGACGGAATTCATGATCGGCCTTTCCATGGCGTTTTCCAACTACCTTGCCCTGGCCCAGATTCCGACGACCATCGCCGAGTGGTTGGGCAGCGTGTCGCAGAGTCCTTTCGTGATCATGCTGCTGATTAATGTGTTTCTGCTCATTGTCGGATGTTTCATCGACAACATCGCCGCCGTGATCATTCTCACCCCGATTCTCCTTCCGGTGGTGACCAGGCTTGGCATGGACCCCATTCAATTCGGCATCATCATTACCGTCAATCTGGCCATCGGGTTCATCACGCCACCTTATGGGATCAATCTTTTCGTGGCTTCCGCGATCTCCGGGGAATCGATCGAGGGCATCTCGAAACAGATCTTGCCCTTTGTGTTCGCCATGCTGGTCTGTCTGATGCTTTTCACGTACGTTCCTTCCGTCAGCCTGGGGCTTGTTGAATTGTTGCGTCATTAGCTACGTCTCCCCTGAAAATCTGAAATATCGCGGGAAAAAGCAAGGGGCAAAGCTTGACAAAAATCAAAAAGTACAGAAAGATGCAAACGATCCTCAATGGAATGGGCTCCCGTTTTTCTCGTGTTGACAGGCCGGAAGGGGGAATGATTCATGAAAGAAGTGAAAAAAACAGCCGGATCTCCGGTGCTTGTTGTGCTTCTTGGCGTTTTTCTTCTTTCCCTTGGGGGGTGCGGCGGCAGTGACAACGTCGCCGAGAACGGTCCGGTGACGAATCCGTATCTTTCCGCTTCGCTGTACGGCATTACCCATTTCGATTCCTCCCAGAGCGATTCCACGCCCTACGGGCCGCCCAGGGGCACATTTTCCGTGGACCCGGCCCGGCAGCCCATTTCCTACGGCGGACCCGTGAACATCATCACCTTGGCGTCGACGAATCCGGTGTACATGTGGGGGGTTGGAACCGATCGGGTATCCTACATCCGGAATGGGGATGACGCGTGGGTGGAGATGGCCCGCATTGACGCTCCGGCCTACGTTGCGCCCGGCCTCGGCCCGATTTCGAGGACTGATCACAAGCTCGTGGGAGAGATGGTGTTCGAGGGGGAGACTTCCGGCGACGTGGATCAGATTCTCAGGAGCTACTATGATGAGAACTACGCCTACCGCATCCGGAACGGCGCCTACTCCGTGGTTGATCGCGACAACGTGCTCTATGCCAACTTCGGTCCCGGCGTCTATGCCTTTGCCCTGACGGATCCTGCCGATCCCTCCGCGGGAATCCGGATTCTTCGGAGGATTGATGACGTCCGGACCATCCAGGGGGAAGATCTGCCCGAAGGGGTGACGGTGTCGCTTTTCGGCTTGAGCATGACCTACGACGGATTCCTCGTGGTGATCTTCAGCAACGGCGTCGCCGTGATCGACCGGAATCTGGATCCCGCCACGGCGCAGTTCGTGTCCTTCGGCGCCGACGAGACGGTGACCAATTCCATCGCGGTGGACGAAGAGAACGGCCTGTACATCGCCTCGAACAAATTCATGCGCAAGCTCGTCTGGACCGGAACGACCCTCTCCGAACGCGAGGTGGACGGAGCCTGGATCAGTGCCTACGACGCACCGAGCGACGCCGTCCCGCCTCTGGTGAAATTCGGAACCGGAACGGGATCCACGCCGACCCTCATGGGCTTCGGTTCCGACCCGGACAAGCTGGTGGTCATCACCGACGGAGAAAAACGGATGAAACTCGTCGCCTTCTGGCGCGACCAAATTCCCGAGGGGTTTGTCCAGAAGCCGGGTACGGCGTCCCGGCGGATCGCCGGGCAGATCCGGGTCACCTGCGGCCTGACTCCCCAGCCGGAGTGGATCCAGTCGGAGCAGTCCGTGGTGGTGCGCGGCTACGGCGCTTTCGTGGTGAACAACATTCCCGGGGACGTGGCGACGATGGGCGCGGTCAACAAGATTCTGGACGTCGCGGTCATGGGGCCCATCTTCAATGCTCCCTCGGGGGTGGAACGGTTTCAGTGGGATGCGGAGAGCAAGGAGTGGAAATCCGTCTGGGCCCGCCCCGATGTCTCTTCCACCAGCATGGTTCCCGTGAACAGCCGGTCTTCCAACATGGCCCTCGTGAACGGCTACACCCGCGAGGATGGCTGGGAGGTCACGGGTATGGATTGGGACACGGGGGAGACGGTGCACCGGACCGTGTTCGGCAAAAAGAACTTCGGTAACGGCGCGTACGCGATTCTCCAGTATCTTCCGAACGGCGACCTGCTTTTCAACAGTCTCGTCGGCCCTTATCGGGTGCGCTACGACCAGTAGACGGCAGCTCCGGCAGGGGGCCCGTGCTGCAGAAAGAGCCGGAACCGGAATGCGGACGGGAGAGAAAAAGCCGGAGGGGCGACAGTCCCTCCGGCTTTTTCTCGTCGCTCCGGTGCTTTACATTCCGGGCGGTGCTGCTTTCTTTACAGCACCATATGCAGGTTCCGGAGAGAGGAATTGCACAGCTCTTTATTTGAGCCACGTGTTGAAGAGCTTGTCCAGATCGCCCCGGAGCCTCGCATCGTTCCATAAGTAGTGCATCACCCTGAGGAAATCCGAATCGTCCTTCTGGATGAAGAACCCCATGAAGCTGATCTTCGTCAGCGGTTTTTCGGTGAACGCTCCGTACAGCCGGTCGTCCTTGCGAGAATAGATCACAGCTTCGTACACTTCGGTGATCATGACGTCGCCCTTGCCTTCGGCGATCATGGCGGGAATCTCCGCGTTCTTCTCATGGACGACGATCTTGGCGTTCCTGAAATTCGCGTTGACAAACTTTTCGTTCGTGCCGCCGGGATTGACGATAACCGTCGTCTCCGGTACATCCATTGCTTCGAGGGAAACGAATTTCTCCTTGTCTGCCTTTCTGATCAGTGCCACCTTGCCGTTCGGCGCATAGGGAGGAAGAAAATCCCCCTTCAGCATCCGGGCAAGGCTTCGCGTGATGCCTCCGACGGCGATGTCGAATTTGTCCGCCTGGTAGTCTTCCATGAGCTTGGGCCATGTGGTGGGGACGAATTCCACCTCCACGCCGAGTTCCGCAGCGAGCAGTTCCGCAAGCTCGATGTCATGTCCCTCGTAAGTGCCCGTCTCCTTGTTCAACATCGAGAAGGGGCGGTAGTCTCCGGGAGTTCCCACGCGAAGGATTTTCGTCTCCAGGATGCGGTCCAGGCGCTCCGCTGCGACGAGGCTGCCGGAAAAGGCGAGAACGAGGGTGAGGCCGAGAAGAAGCACAAGAGCGCGTATGCCGGTTTTTCCGCGGGTCATGCATGACACCTCCAAAAAAAGAGTATGGTGTGGACGATTGCGATGATTTTCAAGGGGATGCTCGTCTTTGTCAACACTCTCGGAGTTGACGATTCGGGCGGTGAAAACATGGTCTGTGTCCCTGATCCACTCCCGGCTCTTGACGTGCCGGCGGAAGACGGATAGCCTGAAGCGCGGATTTCGCGCCGGTTCATCCGGCACCAGAAGAACGGCGGTGAGGGAAATGCACCAGTACAGGAGTCTGTTGTTTCGTATCGTTCTCGCGACCTTCGGCATCTACGCCTTCACGGAGGTCTATTACCTCTTCGCCAACTACCTGGCGGAGCTGGACATGTCCTCGGCCAGAGCGGGAATTCTCGTAGGAGCTTTCTTTGCCAGCACGATCCTCTGCCGTCCCTTCGGAGGCGTCATCACCGAGCGGTTGGGCGTGCGGCGCACCATGATCGCCGCAGCCTGTCTCTGCGGCGCAGGATCGCTCGGGCTCCTCGGGGCAGGGATGTCCTTCCCGGCGATTTTCGCGGCCCGGGTTGTCATGGGGGCCGGCTTCAGCCTTTTTCTGGTGGCGCTCGCCACCTACCAGGGCCTTGCGATCCCTGAACAGGTTCGAGGATCCTTCTTCGCTCTCGCCTGTGTCGGTTCGATAGCGCCGCTTTTCACGATTCTTCCGGCGGCGGAGGCGCTCCTCTTCTCCGGGCACGTGCGGCTCTATCTCGGGCTGGCGCCCCTGGCGGCGGTTCTCTGTTTCGCCATGAGCTTCTCCCTCGAGCCGCTCGACGCGAGCGGGGCGTTGCCGAAGAACTGGGGTACCTTTGCCGAACTGATGGGTTCCCGGGGATATCCCACGCTTCTTCTGTCGGCGCTCTGCTTTTCCCTGCCCGATGCGGCCATTGTCTACGTGGCCCGTATGGCCTCGGAGGGAGGGCTTTCACCGTCGGCTTTCATGATTCCCGTGGCGCTCGCAGCCATCGGTGTGCGCATCTTCGGCAGAGGTCTGCTCGACCGCATACCGCGCACCTCCGTTGCTGCTCCCGCTTTCGCCCTGATGGGCGTGGCCCTTTTCGGCGCTTCCTATGCGGCATCCACTTTCGTGCTCGCCCTCTGCGGTACGCTCTACGGCGTGGGTGTCGGCTACGCCCACCCCATCCATCTCGCCCTCGTGTCGGACATTGCGGTACCCTCACTCCGCGCCAAGGGAACGTCCCTGCTCTATCTCACCATGGACATCGCCTGGTTCGCCGTTCCCCTGGGGCTCGGTTTTCTCGGAGGAATCACGGGGTTGCCCGACGCGTTTCGCGCCGCCGCCTTCGTGACTCTTGGAGCTGCCGTGGGTATACACCTGCTCTGGCTCCGGGTGGGGAGGACCCGAAGCATGGGGAAGGCATCCGAACCTGGTCTCGCCGAATAGAAAGAACCGGAGCCGTTGACGGACGGAACGAGGCGGTGCCCCATTTTCAGGGACACCGCCTCGTTCTGTCTTCCGTGCGTTCGCTCCGCATTGGTGGTGATTGGGAGAAATACCGCTGCGGCTGTTCGGGGCGAAGGAAGAACACCTTGTTCAGCGTGCACGGAACTTTCGCCGCCGGAGTGCGGCGCAGGGTTCCTCGGGGTTAGGCCAGAATCCCCTCCCGTTCCTGGAAGAGAACGCCGAGGCGTTCGAGTTCCGCAAGGGACGGTTCGTACACCTCCGGCAGCACCGGAGCGTGCACGCCCGTGAAGGGCAGTTTGCCCTCCAGGAAGAGCCGGGCACCGATTGCGGGGGGAAGTCCCGTAGTACGGGCGATGGAAGTGTCGCCTCCCTTGATGCCCCGGTCCACGAGGGTTGAGACGAAACGCTTGCGCTGGCCGTCGGCGAAGGATGCCTCATAGCGATGTTCCATGACGACCAGATCCTGCTCGCCGGGCTCGAAGACGAGCTTTTTCAGATAGAGATCCGCCACGACGGAACGGGCGCTTCCTCTGGCAAAGGGGAGAGGAGTGTCGTCCAAAAGCCCCAGCCATGCGAGCTTGTGAAGGATCGACGAATAGGGTTCAAGCTTCAGCACTCTGCAGAGGGCCGCTTCGGTGCTCTCACAGGAGGTCGCTCCGGCGAGGAGGGCGGTGAACTCCCGATGGGTGAGTCCCGTCAGATCGAGTTCCTCTTCCTCGAAGAGCCCGAGATCGAGCATTTTCCGGATGGTTTCGCTCCAGCCGATGTACCGGATGGTGCCCCGGTAGACGTTCTTCGCCTCAGGCATGTCGTAGAGGCGGATGTAGGGCAGGGAATCCGCATTGGCGTACTGCTCGAACCAGCCGAGTCCGGCGATCTCGATGAAACTCGTGTGGCGGAACGTCTCACCGGGAGGATAGACCACCACTTCGCCGTTCTTCAGAATGCGTGCCTCACGCTTGCTGGCGCCGATGAGACCCGAGGGCGACCAGGACAGTTTGTACCCGAAGGGATTGGTGTTCGCCTCCTGGGAGGGCAGTGCCCCGCAGCAGGACCAGAAGGACTCGACCTTGCCGCCTCTGTCGTGGATCTCCCGGACGGTCTTTGCCGCGGACATGTGGTCGATGCCGGGATCGAGTCCCAGCTCGCAGAGAAGCAGCACGCCCGCGTCCCTGGCGGGTACGTCGAGGGCGCGCATGTCCTCCTTGATGTAGGAAACGTTGATCATGTTCGTTCTTGTGGCGACGCAATCCCTTGCCACGGGGACCATGAAGGCCGCGGGGAGAAGATTGATCACCAGGTCCGGTTTGGTGGAGGCGAGGAGGTCCTTCGTTCCCTGCGTGGCGTCGAAGGCGGAGGTGGTGACTCGGGAGCTGCCTCCGGCGACGGCATCGGCGTTGTGCTTGTCCTGATCGACCAGCGTGAGTGTCGCATCGGTATGCTGAAGCAGGTAGTCCACACAGGGATGGGCGACTCGCCCCGCACCGAGAACCAGAATTCGTTTCACGAAAAACACCTTCCTTAGTCTTTTAAGAGTCTATCGGGCTTCCTCGCTCCGGAAATCGGAGACTTTCGCCCCCCAGATCTTTCCGAAGACGAGAATGAACACAAGGACCAGTCCCAGGGCAAGCCCGAGGAGCATGGGTGATTCCACGTGTCCCGAGACGATGTAGGCGATGGCACTCGCGAGGGCCACGGTCATGGCGTAGGGGAGCTGGGTCTTCACGTGGTCGATGTGGTCACAGGCGGCTCCCATGGAGGAGAGGAGCGTCGTGTCCGAGATGGGGGAGCAATGGTCGCCGAAGAGCCCTCCCGAGAGCACCGCGCCGATGGCGGCGTGTACCGGTGCCCCCAAGGCGTTCGCCATGGGAATGGCCAGGGGCATGAGGATCGCGAAGGTTCCCCAGGAGGAGCCCGTGGCGAAACTGATGCAGGCGCCGGTGACGAAGATCAGCACTGGAACGGCCCATCCGGGAAGTGTTCCCTGGGAAAGCCCCACGATGTAGTTCGCCGTTCCCAGGGCTTTGCACACGGATCCGAGGGACCAGGCGAGGACGAGAATCATGAGGATGAACACGATCTCCTTGGCGCCCTCCATGTACATGCTGAAGGCCTGACCCGCAGTCTTGACCTTGTGCTGTACCATCAGGAAGAGGCAGGACATGGCTCCCAGAAAGTAGCCCGTGCAAAGGGCGGTGCGGAGCACGGCGCCGGGAATGCGCTTCACCGGGAAACCGTGGGGGATGAGCAGACCGAAGATGCAGACGAAAAGAACCACGATGGGAATGATCATCATGGAGGCTCTCGGCTTCACGCCCTCCTCCAGGTTGATGGAGACCGAGGGGCGGGCGGGTTTCGCATCGGGCCACATGGGCTGTCCCGTCTCGACGGTGCGTTTCTCCGCCTTGTACATGGCGCTGAACTCGAAGCCGAGGAGTGCCACCAGGGGAATCATGAAGAGCGTGCCGATGGCGTAGAACTGATAGGGAATAACCTTGAGGAAGGCGTCGAAGTCGGTTTCTGGGATACCCAGGACGGTGAACTCCTTCTGGATGAGCCCCATGATGTAGATGCCCCAGCCGATGAAGGGAATGAGGATACATACCGGCGAGGAGGTGCAGTCCAGGAGCCACGCGAGTTTTTCGCGGCTCACCCGGAGTTTGTCCGTGATGGGCTGGAAGGTCGGTCCCAGGATGAGGGGGTTCGCCGAGTCGGAGAAGAAGATGGCGATGCCGCCGAACCACACCGCGAGCTGTGCCTTGGCGCGGGTGTTGAACCAGTGGGACGCCTTTTCTGCGAAGGCCGCGGCGCCGCCGGAGTGGGTCACCACGCCCACGAAGCCGCCGATGAAGACCATCATGACGAGAAGGCTGGAGTTGTAGCTGTCAGAAGCCTGTACGAAGATGTAGTCCTTGATGAGCGTGGTGAGGCCTGCCAGGGGATTGCCCCCCATGAGGATGACCACGCCGAGATAGGCACCGATGAAAAGCGAAGCGAGCACGTTCTTGAAAAGCATGGCGAGAATCACCGCCACGAGGGGAGGAACGATGGAGAGTACGCCGTAGCTTTTCGGCGGCAGACCCTTCACGGTGATCTTCGCGTCCTGCACGGCGTGGAGCGGATTGCGCCCCTCGAAGGCGAGGAGCTTGATCGGCGCGTCCTTGGCGTCCTTCAGGGTTTTGAACGTGAGGGTGAAAAGGCGGAATTCATCGCCGGGGCGCACGCCGTCGGGATTGTCCGCGCCGAAGGCGATCTTGACGTTTCCCTTGCCGCGGTTGTCCTCTTCGTTGAGGACGGAAAGTCCCAGATCTGGAGTCTTCTCGATTCCCTGCAGTTCCAGGATCGCCGGATCAAAGGTGAGGAGGGTGGTCACGCCGGGAAGCGTTTTGCCCTGGGGCAGGCGCACCAGAACCTCCGCGGAAAACGAGTCTCCCACAGTGACGGCCTCCTCGGAAACGCGGAGTTCCATGGAGGGGGCATCCTCCGCTCCGGCGGGAGGAGCCATTCCGAAACACAATACCGTTGCAAGCAGTGCGAACAACAGAGACCTTCTCATGCCGTCATCTCCCTTCTTTCGGGAAAAATGCATCGCTGAAGCACCGATTCCTGCGCACGCAAAAAATGAAAAAGCGGGGTTGTCTTTCTGTCTCGGTGGCTCCGGTGTCTCTTCACCTCCTCCTGGTCTTTCCAACGGGCAAGGTTGGTCGGGTCAGGCCTTTCCCGATTGAGGTTGCAGGCATGCGGGGGTGTGGTAGAGAGGCATTCTCCGCGTGAGCAGCGTGTAGGTCGTGCGGAGATGGTCGCTCATGGCGGTGGCGGCGGCCTCCTTCTCCTTGGAGGCGATGGCCTCCACGATGCAGTCATGCTCCCGGCAGCTCACGGATTTCTCGGGATCGCGGAGCGGTGCCTCTCCGCCGGGAGGGATATAGAAGCGGTCGAAGAAGAAAACGTAGAGTTCGGACCGCCAGTAGGTCTGGCGGATGAATTTTTCCAGATAGGCGTTTTTGGCGAGGGATGCGATGGAGAGGTGCAGATCCTTGTTTGCCGCGGCGTAGCCCGAGATGTCTCCGCAGCGGTAGAGTTCCTTTTCCCGCTCCAGAAGCACCCGGAGAAAGGCCACGTCCTCGGGGATGATCCGCCCCGCCGCCGCTCCCGCAGCCTGGCCTTCGAGGGAAATGCGGGCTTCGAAGACCTCGCGCATGTCCATGGGCGTGAGCTTTGGAATGAAACAGCCCCGATTGTCCCGGTTTTCCAGAAGCCCCTCGGCGATGAGTTTGCGCAGCGCGTTGCGCACGGGCGTGCGCGACAAACCGAGCGCTTCCGCAAGTTCACTCTCGATGATGCGATCTCCCGGCGCGAAGTGATGGGAGAGCACACGCTCCACGATCTGGTGGTAGGCGCGGTCTTCGGCACTCATGAGGCTCATTTAGTTTGCTCCTTTTATCACAAAATCGTATCCAATATCGTATCCGACAAAACTCTATCAAGTTTCAAGCCTTCCTGTCAAGAAGGAAGGCTGAATGTTTTGAACACTGCGGCAGGAGCCGGATTTTTTCTCTTTTCGGCAAAAGACGCGTCTTGCGGAATTTACGGCGTGCAGGGAAGTCCGCTCGTAGGGACTGGAAAACGGTCGGGGTACCCGGGACGCCTCGGCGACCGGCTCGCTCTGTATGCCAGGCCGAAACTCCTGATCGTCGATGAACGGGGCTATTTGCCCCTGGAAAGCAGTGCAGGATAACTCTTCTTCCAATTCGTTTCAAGGCGTTATGAGTGCGGGAGCATGCTGATTACGAGCAACCGCCCCGTCGGAGAATGGGGAATGGTTTTCGGCGATGCCGTGGTGGCGACGGCCATCCCCGATAGTCTCCTCCACCACGGTACGGTGTTGACTCTCCGGGGAGAGCGTGTTCGATTGCGGAAAAAACGCCGGATGGAGCAGGCACGCAGATAAGACGCACAGGAGGACTATCTGGTTTGGCGAAGGATGTTGCAGTTGGGGTCGGTCGTCAATAGCGGACACCAAAACATTTAAGCAGCCTACTGCTCTTTGAAAAATTGTTTCTCATAGGCGACAGGGGAGAGATAACCAAGCCTCTTCTGATGTCGCTTGACACCATGCGCGGATGCTGTTGCAAACGGGGGACGGTATCTTCTCGAAATTCCTTGCCCGGCGGGTGGGCTCCGAGGCATTCGGAGCGACGGAAAGCGCGATGTCGCTGCTTTGTTCCGACGGATCGACTCCAGGATTTTTCTGTGCCATCTTGCCGGAAGAAAGGGAAATCAGTACAATCATGCGGAAGCGCCGCCCCTCGTGCGGAAATCCTGGACTTCCTGGCCGTCTGTCCATGCCGGTGAATTTGGTCCGGAGAGCACTCGAGCCACCTTCCGGAAGCGCTCCGTCATGCGGGAAGAAACATACGGTCGTTGCCGTTCGTTACGAAGCCGTGAGGAGTCCGTCACATCCCGGGGCTATACTTCCCGGTGAGCGGAAAAGGAACTCGCCGCGAGATGTTGTGTTTTTCGGCGATTTCCGTGGTTCCTGTGGTTTTTCGGAAGTGCTCCGCCTGAAGGTTCCTTGTTCGTCTCCGCTCCGCAGCGTTTTCCCTCGCCGCGGACGATGGGAGGGAAGTTCATGGTATTTCGCAGCCCTACCTGGGGTTCCGTCACGTGTGAGGATATGGTGGCGAAGATCCGGATGATGTCCGAGCGCACCGCAAGGGTGCCTACCATTATCGTCGGCGCCGACTCCCAACGGGCCGGAAACGGTGTGAAGTTCGTCTGTGCCGTGACGGCCTATTTTCCCGGCAAGGGGGGCATCTATTTCTACCGCGTCAAGCGTTCGCAGGCTCGGATGGGACTGGCGGAGCGCATGTTTCGCGAGGCGTCGCTGAGTCTTGAGATCGCGGACATCCTTCGCCCCATTCTGGATGTGGACAGCCTTTTTCAGTCGAGCGACGGTCATGTGCACCTGGAGATTCACCTGGACCTCGGCCCCAACGGCAAGACGCGGGACGTGCTCACCTCCGTGGTGGGAATGGTCCGCGGGTGCGGCTACACCTGCCGTACCAAACCGGATTCCTTCGTGGCCACAAAGATCGCAGACAAACACAGCAAATGAATGCCGACCCCCTGTGGAGGTCGGCGTTCATTTGCTGTGTTTGGGGGATTTTCCCGGAAGCACTGGTGTTTCCCAGCGTCCCGGCATTTTTTCTCCCTGTCAGGAGTCGGAGGCCTGGGGCAGGTCGCGCCCTTTCAGGATGAACCACACGGTTCCCGCCAGGCCGCAGGCGGAGGCGACGAAGAAATTCAGTCCCGGCGAGATCATCCACAGGAAGGCGCCTCCGAATGCCGCCACGGAGACCACGGTGTCCCGAAGCAGGTAGTAGAGGCCGAACATGCCCGCCTTGCGCTCCTCCGGCGCGAGATCCATGATGAGAGCCTTGCGCGTGGGTTCTCCGAACTCCTTGAGCCCCCGCACCACGAAGGCGGCCGCGAGGGCTCCGAAGGAGCGGCTGAAATAGAGCATCGCGGGAAAAAGCGTGAAAAAGATGAAGGTGAGGGCTACGAAAGGCTTCTTTCCCATGCGATCCGCCAGAGCCGCCACGGGAATGTAGACCAGCATGGCCACGATCATCTCCACGGTGGTGAGCAGGCCGAACTGAAAAGCGCTGACGGGAGAGGCGATTTCCTTCATGGCCCAGAGTACCACGAAGGCGTAGGGAATCTGTTCGCAGAAGCGCACGAGAATGTCCGCCACGAGGAGATTCTTCAGATCCGGACTCATGAGGGCGTACAGGCGAAGGGGATTTTTCTCCGCTCCGGAGGTGCCTCCCTTTTTCGGCGGATCGTCCTCGATGAGGCGCTGCTGTGCCACCAGTGCCACTCCTGCCATGAGGAGGGCCGCCACGAAGGCGAGGCGCACGCCCCAGACGTCTCCGAAGAGGCCGATGAAGGCCCCTCCCACGAGGGGGCCGAGCGCCATGGGAATGCGTCGTACCAGGGAGTGCATGGAGACGCCCATGGTTCTCTTGTTTGAGGGCAGAACCTGCGCCACCAGGCCCATGGTGGCGGGGAGAGAGATGGCCGTCCAGGAGAGAAAGAGGATGGAGCCGAGGATCACCGCCTTCCAGGAAGGAATGAGGATGACTACCAGAAAGCCCGCCATGGCGAGCACGTTGAAGACGAGCAACGCCCTTTTCGTTCCGAGCCGGTCCGAGAGATAGCCTCCCGGAAAGGAGTAGAGGGCGGAGAGCAGGTTGTCCAACCCGTTCAGCAGTCCCACCGAAAGGGCACCACCCCCGAGGGCGACGAGATAGATGGGGAGAAAGCGTTCCGCCATTTTTTCCCCCATGCCCACGAGGATTACCATAACCAGAAGTCCCACCATGCTCTTCCGCAGTGCGAGAAATTCCATGAGAGAACGCTTGTTCATTCTGATCCTCCCTTTCCGTGAAGATGGAATTTTCCCTCCGGCATGAGAGACACCGCGGGTGCAGGTTGTCCCCCCGTGCCGCCTGATCCGGGCGGGGGCTTCCATTGAGATGCTCCGATCGGCAGGCCGATGGTGAGGCGCTCGCGCCGCCGGCAGGAGAGCGGCGGTTCATGACTGATTCCGCCCCGCTGGCCGGTTGTCGGGGAACGCCATTTGGGCGAAGGGCTTGCCATGGTCTCTCCGTTTTTCTCGGGGTGCTGTCCTTCAGTTCTTGTTAAGAAGGCTCTGATCAAGTCCCTCTCACGATTGCGATCGCATCACGTTTTTCCGAGATCGGCGTGGCATTTTTCAGAGCTTCCTGATGGTTGCAGTGTACATCTGCCCCTTGAAATGCTGTTTTTCAGCGCTTGGGACGGTTGAAGTGTAAATCCACTCTCCGGGCTTTGCAAACGGAAAGTCGCGCATATCGGATGGACGAAACGAAACGGAATCGCTCCGTCGTTCGGGTCCCTGTGGTATGACGATGCAGCTTTCCTGCACAGCGCGTGGAATCTGCTTTTTCGATGTTGCGCGTCGGCGCCATGCTGGGTGCCCGTGATCTTTCCGGCAGACTGGAAAAACGTGTTTTTCCACCTTCTGCGCTAAGATAGGAGCGGCAGACGGGATACGTTTCGTTTTTCACTGACGCCGTACCGATCCGGAAGTTGTGTGCATTCCGCTACGCAAAAAGGTTTTCATGGTGTTCGGCGGCCATCTGCGGCGATGCACTACACTTGTCCAGGATTGCCTTTTTATGTTCGAGCAACAGGTCCATGTTACGGGAGCGGCTGAACTCTCGCCGCGCCTCGGAGGTTTCGACGCACAGTGCCCGTATCAGGCGATGGCATATCTGTCCTTTTATCCTTGAAACGGCTTTTCGGGATTGTCGGGAGGTTTTTTCGTACCTCCGAAAACAGAAGATGCATCCTTCGGAAAGGTGGGACGAGTCGTGGACAGAACAAAATTCTCCTTTTGCAGTCGCCGGTGGAATCCTCCGGAAGGGGGTGTTTTCTCGCCTTCTGCAGCGACCGTGTCGCAACAAACGCCTTTGCGAAAAGATCCTTCCCGTTCACGGAGCGTCCTGAAACACGCCATCGTGGCGCTGGACTGTCTTGTCCTGCTCATTTCGCTCGTTTTCCCTGCTTCGGGATGGAGCGCCGCAGACGCACTCCGTTGGAACGATGAAATGCTCTCTCGCATTCCCCGGGACCTGGAGGCCTTTTCTTTCCTTGTCCTCGGAGACACGCGCGGGCCTGGGTCGAAATTTTCCGCCGTTCTGGCTGCCATGAACGAAGAACGGGACGTTCTCTTCGCTCTCGACGTGGGGGATCTCGTGAACTATTCCCGTTCTCCCGAGGATTACCAAAAGGAGTTCTTCGCTCCTGCGAAAAAAGCCTCCATGCCCCTTCTTGCCGCCATGGGCAACCACGAGCGCGCTGCCGATCCCAAGGGGCTTTTGTACCAGCGCCTCGTGGGTGATCCCTGGTACTCTTTTGCCGTGGGAGACGTGGTTTTTCTCGTCCTCGACAACAGCAACGCCCACTCGCTCGGGCAGGAACAGGAGCGTTGGCTCGAAGAGCGGCTTTTTGAGGCCCGGAAGGCGCGTTTTCGTTTCGTTTTCCTGCACGTTCCACTGGAGGACCCGAGGGGAGGGCGTTTCAAACACGCCATGTCCGATCCCTCCTACGCCCGAAAGCTCCTGGAAATCTTCGAGCGCGGGAACGTGACGTTCCTCTTCTCCTCCCACGTACACGCGTATTATGCGGGGAGATGGGGAAAGATTCCCTTCATCGTCACCGGAGGCGGAGGAGCTCCCCTGTACGGAAAAGATCCCGCTGCGTCCTTTTATCACTACCTTCGCGTGGATGTGGATACGACCGTGCCGGAGCCGGAGAAGGCGCTGCGGATCACGGTTCGTCCAGTGCATCCGTAAGGAGCTGGCATGGAGGGAAAAGTCTTCCACGGGAGCGCTTTTCGGAAACACTCCGCTCAAGGATCCGGAGAGGGAATGGAACGAAACATCTGTGGAGCATTCGCCCGGATCGGAGGAGTTCAAAGGAGAGGTGATCTCACGTGTTCATAAGAAGAATGCTGAAAGTTGCGATTTTCGTCGTTCTTCTCACGCTCGCAGGAGTCTCTTCCTATTGTCTCTGGGTCGTCTCTACGGCTCGGGAGTACACGCTTTCCACCGTTCTTCCGGAAGTTCGGGAGAGATCCTACGCACTGTCGCCATGGGACTTGACGCCTCGACAGACGGACATTCTGCTGAAGGTGGAGGATCCGAATTTCTTCGGTCACGGAGGCGTCGATTTTCTTACGCCCGGCGCGGGAATCACAACCATCACCCAATCGCTCGTGAAAGGGCTTTATTTCGACGCGTTCAAGCCGGGTGTGGCGAAACTGAAGCAGACCGTGATTGCCGCTTTCGTTCTGGATCCCCTGATGTCCAAGGAGGAGCAGCTCCGTCTTTTTCTCAACACGATATATCTCGGGAACCAGGCGTGGGGATTCGCCCAGGCGTCGGAGGTCTACTTCGGCAAACCCTTTTCGGAACTCGAGGAGGAGGAATACATGGCGCTCGTGGCCATGATCATCGCCCCGACGGTGTTTGACCTGCGCGCTCACCCCGACCGCAACGCCGAACGGGTTGCCCGAATCAAGCGTCTTGTCGCCGGAGAATACGTTCCGCGAGGAGTGTGCGACCTGTACTACGGAAAGATCGCTCCGGAGGCACAGGACGATCTGCCCCCGTTTTCGTACTTCTCGGGGTACTACGAGTGAGAACTGAATTTGTCAAGGAGGAAAGAGAATGGAGGAGCCCTTTCGTATTCTGCTCACCACGAGCGTCCTGGTTCTTCTGAGCATCCTGGCGAGCAAGGTCTCGGACCGCTTCGGCGTGCCCGTGGCGGTGGTGTTTCTCGCTTTGGGCATGCTCGCGGGGTCGGACGGTCTGGGAGGCATCTACTTCGACAATGCCGTGGCGGCGAACTTCGTGGGGACCCTCGCGCTGGCGTTCATCCTCTTCTCGGGAGGACTCGACACGAACTGGAGGGTCGTGCGCCCCGTGCTCGGGAGAGGCCTCGCTCTTTCCACCGTGGGAGTGGCGATCACGGCACTTCTGGTGGGGCTGTTCACCTGGAGAGTTCTCGGATTTTCCTTCGGTGAAGGGCTGCTGCTGGGATCGATCGTCTCTTCCACCGACGCGGCGGCGGTGTTCGGTGTGCTTCGTTCCCGCGGCGTGGGACTTCGGGGTGAACTCAAGCCGCTTCTCGAGTTCGAGTCGGGCAGCAACGATCCCATGGCGGTGTTCATGACCCTCGGCGTGCTCGGATTTCTGCAGCACGGCGGTTTTTCCTGGACGTCCCTGGCAGGGGCCTTTGTCCTTAACATGGCCGGAGGCGTTCTGATGGGAATTGCTCTCGGGTTCGCCGCGGGATGGGTTTTCAACAGGATACGCCTCGACTATGAAGGCCTTTATCCGACGCTGAGCATCGGGGTGGTGCTCTTCGTCTACGGGGTGAGCGAGTACGTTCACGCCAACGGATTTCTCGCGGTCTACGCCTGCGGCATGACCCTGGGCAACACGGATTTTCCGAACAAGCGCTATGTGCTGAAGTTTCACGATGGACTTGCCTGGCTCATGCAGATCGGCATGTTTCTCGTGCTCGGATTGCTGGTGTTCCCCTCCAGATTTCCCCAGGTGGTCGTTCCGGCGCTCCTTGTCGCAGGGTTTCTGATGTTTGCGGCCCGCCCGCTGGCGGTCTTCACCGCACTTCTGGGAAGCCGCTTCTCTCTGGCGGAACGGGCTCTCGTCGCCTGGACGGGATTGCGCGGCGCGGTTCCCATCGTGCTCGCCACGTTTCCGCTCATGGCGGGTTATGCCGGTTCGAGCAGCATTTTTCACATGGTTTTCTTCACGGTACTCGCGTCGGTGTTGCTCCAGGGAAAGACACTCATGTCTGCGGCGAGCCTGTTGGGAGTGGACGAACCCATGTCCGCCCGGCCGAAAAATCCTCTGGAATTCGAGCGGACGCCTCAGATGCAGGGAGACGTGCGTGAGTTCGAGATTCTGCCCAACATGGCTGCGGCGGGAAAAAGCATTGCTGAACTGGAGCTGCCCCGGGACGTGCTCATCCTCCTGATCCGGCGCAATGAAGGTTTCGTCGTTCCCAGGGGGCATACCCGCATAGCGCCCTACGATACCCTCATGGTGATGGCAGAGCCCGGGGGGCTTCGGGTGGCGAGGGAAATCCTATCCGCACCGTCCGTCAGGGAGGCCCTTTCTGGGCATCCGAAGGAAGAACCCGCCGAAAAGACCAAAAAAGAGGCGGAGGAGACGTTGCGCATCCCCTGAGATTCGGAAAAGGGAGACATCCGGTGGAAAATCGCAACGGTGCGGTCTCCGCCGGATGTCTCTTTGTTCCTTTGTTCCCTGTCTCGCTTCCTTCCTGCCCCACGTTCCGACGTTCCGGAAAACCTCCTGTCCCCTTGCTGCGGCGGATGTCCCTTTCAAAGGGGCATCCGCCGCAGCAAGGGGGTTCTCGAACTTTCGGCACATGAACGTCTTGTATGACCTTTTTCAGAGGTGTTTCCTGTTGTTCAGGATCATTTCGAGAGGAGCACCCGGAATCCTCCGTCGGTACTCTCCGCCCACGTGACTTGCCAGCCCTGGCTTCGGGCGAAGCGGCTCACGTTTTCCCGGGATGTGACTGTGTCCACCAGGATTGTTCCCTCTCCCGAGGTACGCCCTGTCAGGGCTTTTTTCGTCTCCAGGACCGGCTGTGGGCAGGACAGGCCCCGGGCGTCCACCTCGAAACGCTGTGCGCTTCCCTCGTGTGCTGCGTTCATCGCGTATTCGCCTCCTCTCCGAAAATAGGCGTCTAGTCCAGGCGTTCCCGCATGAAGAAACCGGCGGCAAGACAGAACACCAGCCCGATGGCCACCGCCGTCGGGCCGTAGGGTGAGGGTCCGGAGGCGGAGCTGGCGAGGGAGAAGTTGTGGGCGAACCCCGCTCCGACGAGCATGCCGAGGACGAAGACGCCCGCATCACCGTCTCCCTCGCCGCTCAGAATGAGCTGGCGCCCCGGGCAGCCTCCGGCGAGGGTGAAGGCGAGTCCCGCAAGCGTCATGCCGAGGAAATTCCACAGATGGTTCGTGTGGGCCACCGGTTGTCCTTCGAACCCAGGCTTGAACTGTCCGAGGGCGAGGTTGGTCGCGAAGGCGGCGAGGACGAAGGCGAGCACGCCGAAGAAGAGATGCCCGTCTCGGAGCATGAAAAGATCCCGCAGCGCCCCCACGGTGCAGAAGCGACTTCGCTGAGCCAGCCAGCCCACGGCGAGTCCCACGGCGAGGGAGAGGGTGAGCAGGGCATGTTGTGCCCCCGGGCCCTTTTCGGAGAAAAAGATGGGGCCGACGGGAGTGCCTTGTGCATCCCGACCAAAAAGCGGCGCCATCACGAGGAGAACCATGATGGCCACTGCCGCGAGAGGCATGAGATAGCCGGCGGCGGAGAGGTTTTTCGAATTCTTGCCGAGGGAGAACCCCTTCCAGAGGAATCCGATGCCGATGCCGATGCCGGCGGAGAGGCCAGCAATGCCTGCGATGGCCGTCCAATCGCCTCCGGCGAGGCGGAGATAGGCCCGCCAGGGGCAGCCGAGAAAAATCAGGGCACCTACCATGGCGAAAAAGCCGAGAAAGAACCGCACCAGCGGTGACGAACCCGAACGGGGGCGGAATTCCCGGAAGAGCAGGGCCGAGCCGAAGGCACCGAGCACGAGTCCGGCGATTTCCGGACGGAGATACTGCACCACCGCGGCTCTGTGCAACCCGAGTCCTCCCGCGATGTCCCGGGTGAAACAGGCTACGCAGATTCCCATGTTGCCCGGATTTCCCCACGTGACGAGAAGCGCTGCGAGCACTCCCGCAACTCCTCCGGCGAGAACGGGGCCGAGACGGGAAAGAAGCAGCTTGTCCAAAGAACGCATGATCGTCCACCTTTCTGTCCGGTGTTGTCTGTTGTGTTGTTCCACCGCCGGAATCGGAAGCCTGAGGGGGCGCCTCGTTGCCCTTGTACGATGTCGTTTCCCGGTGTGGAAGCGGAGTCGCCGGAAGGGCGATTCCATGTTCTCGAACGGAGAAGAACCAGTATCGTTTTCGAGCCTTCTTTACAGGATGTGTCGGAGCGGTTTCCCCCTTTCGATTCCGAATCCGGTTTGCACGGCCGATTTTCCCGGAAAATACATAAACAAAAGACATAAAGAGTATAACTCCTGAAGCTCTTCGAGAGCTTCCGAGCATGTGCCGTTCGCGTCATCCTCGCTGCTTTGCGCGGTGAAGGTGCGGAGGGTTCCGGTGATGTCCGGCCTGCCGCGAGGATCACGCGGTGAGGCGGCGGTGCTTGCGGAGCCTTTGCGGACGTGGGTGTTGTCCCGAGGCGAAGGAGCGACGGTTTCGCCGGAGAGTTTTTCTGCAAACATTTCCACACTGAGGTAAAATTGTTGCACTCAGGTAAAATCCGCACGACAGGAGGGACGGGTTGTGCTGGACCAAGTGGATCTCAAAAAGAAACTGGACCGAAAAACCTACAAGGAGACCGCGCCTGCGTTGCGACTCCGGCTTGCGGAACTGCAGCGGGAGGTGAAGGAGGCGGGCATGCCCGTCGTAGTGGTTTTCGAGGGATGGGAGACTTCGGGCAAAGGAACAGTGCTCAATCAACTTCTTCAGCCTCTCGACCCGAGAGGTTTCCGTGTGGAGAATGTCGGGCGTCCTGGAGAAGACGAGCGATTCCGTCCTTTTTTCTGGGCTTTCTGGCGCAGAACTCCCGCGAACGGTCGCATCGCCTTCTTCAATCGGAGCTGGTACCGTCGCGTTCTGGACGATCGGCTCACCGAAGCGCTTTCTCCGCATCGCCTCGACGAGGCGTTTCAGGAGAGCCTTGAGTTCGAGCGCCAACTGGCCCAGGAAGGAGCGCTGCTCGTCAAGTTCTTCCTCCACATCTCGAAGAAAGAGCAGAGAAAGCGTCTCAAGGCTCTTGAGGCGGAAGAGGCGACAAGCTGGCGCGTCACGAAGGAGGATTGGGAGCGGCACGAACGCTACGACGAGATGGCGGGGTATGTGGAGGAGATGCTGCTCCGCACAGATCGGGGCGAGGCTCCCTGGACGCTCGTAGAATCCCATGACCGGGAATACGCGGAGGTGAAAATCCTCGCCACGCTGGTGAAAGCCCTGGAGGAGCGGCTCGCCGCTTTGAAGGCGGATGCCTCTGGAAAAAAACATCTCCCTGACCCCGTTGCGCTTTCGCAGGAGGCTCCTGCGTCTGTCGCGGAGGGAGACGAAGCGGACCTTTCCGGGGGGGATGTGCTCCGGAAGGAAATGGACGACGTGCTCCGCCCCACCGTGCTCGGCCGGGTGGACCTGTCGAGGGATGTCTCCGTCGAAGAGTACAAGAAACAACTTCCCCGTCTTCAGGATCGTTTTCGGGAGATTCAATACGCGCTGTACCGCGAGCGGATTCCCGTGGTGGTCCTCTTCGAGGGATGGGATGCGGCGGGTAAAGGAGGGTGCATCAAGCGCCTCACTTCGCGCCTGGATCCAAGGGGTTACGAAGTGAATCCCGTAGCGGCCCCGAACGATATCGAGCGGGCCCATCACTACCTCTGGCGTTTCTGGACTGCCTTTCCCAAGGCCGGACACGTGGCCATCTTCGACCGAAGCTGGTACGGACGTGTTCTGGTGGAGCGCGTGGAGGGGTTTTGTTCCGAGGATGCCTGGCGGAGGGCCTACGGAGAGATCAATGAAATGGAGAATCAATGGAGTCGTTTCGGTACGGTAGTGATCAAGTTCTGGCTCCACATCGACCGGGAGGAGCAGCTCCGGCGTTTCACCGAGCGGAGCGAAACTCCCGAAAAAATGTGGAAGATCACCGAAGAGGACTGGCGGAACCGGGAGAAGTGGCCCCTTTACGAAAAAGCCGTGGAGGAGATGCTCTGGAGGACCAGCACTCCCTGTGCTCCCTGGACGGTAGTGGAGGCGAATTCCAAGGAATACGCCCGGATCAAGGTGCTCAAAACCGTTGTCGCCGCCACGGAAGCGGCGCTGGAGGGAAGGCGAATCCCCGGCGGCGCTTGATGGTTCCCGGAACTTTTGTCCGTGTTTGCCCTGCCGGCGAAGGAAACGGGACATTTTGCGTTTCCTGAAGCGACAGTCTGCGTTCGGATTCCCGCAGGAGTCTTTCCTGCAGCAAAACGATAAAACTGTGCCGCAACTGGAACGTGACAGGTCGAAGAAAGGCCTTCAGGATCAGGATGGAGTGCGGGCAGTGTGGAAACCATCCCGAGGGAGGAAGAATATCCGTGAACGGTGCGGAAAAAGAAACCAAAGCGACGCATCGTGAAGAAACGGAGCGAGTTGCGGTGGTGTCGCCTTCGGAAGAAGTGACGCTCCTTCGGGAGGCGGAGTGAGAATGCATTGCACGGTACCCGGGAACTATCCTCGACTGGGTCTGATGCTCTCTGGGTCCTGATTCTTTTGGGTCAGCATCATTTGGGATTCATGCGGAGAGCACAAAAAAGACTTTTCTGACTCCACGAAGACTCTCTTTACTTTTTTCGATGGCCAAAGTATGATCGTTGCCGTTCGTGTCATAATATCAGGTTTTTCATCGGGAGGGTGGTCAATCATGGGGAAAAAGCTTTTTGCGGCAGTGTTGGCGTGTCTGTTGGTGTTGTCCGGAGTCGCTTTTGCTGGAGTACAGGATTTTGAACTTGTGAACGCAACGGGTGTGGACATTTATGAAGTCTATGTGTCTTCGGTGAAGACAAATTCCTGGGAAGAGGACATTTTGGGTGTGGATGTCCTTGAGGATGGCGACAGTGTCACGATCAATTTCACGGGGCACGAGGGATGCAAGTGGGACCTCATGGTCAAGGATTCGGACGGGAATTCCCTGACCTGGGAAAACCTCAATCTTTGCGACATCTCCGTCGTGACGCTCCATTGGGATGGTTCCAAGGCCTGGGCGGATCTGGAGTAACGTCGGAGAAAGGCATTCACCGGACCGGAGAACGAAAACGGTTCGGAACGAAAACAGCGCGAAGCAAAGGGGAGGCCGGAAACATTCCGGCCTCCCCTTTGCTTCGCGCTGTCCGTATCGTGGACATGACACGAAAAGGCACGTTATTGCTTCAGTGGCTTATGGCAGAACCACCAGTCGAAGTTCTCGTAGAGCTTGACCCGCTCCGCTGCGGTGGCGAGATCCGCTGCGGGTGGAACGATCACATGATCCTTGATCAGTTCGTTGTTCGGCCAGTTCGCGGGAAGAGCCCCCTCCTGTTCGTCCGAGACCTGAAGTGCCCGGACGGCCCGGACCACTTCGTCGATATTGCGCCCGATTTCCTGGGGATAGTAGAGGACGAGGCGAACCTTGCCCTCGGGATCTCCGACAAAAACGGCCCGGACGGTGTTGGACCCTTTTCCGGGATGGAGCATGCCCAATTTCTGTGCGAGCGTCTCCGTGCCGGCCACGATGGGGTAGGTGATCTCCACACCGAGAGTTTCTTTGATCCACTGGACCCATTTGATGTGGGAGAAAACCTGATCGATGGACATGCCGATGAGTTTGCAGCCCAGTGCGTCGAAATCGGCGATTCGCTTCTGGAAACCCACGAATTCGGTGGTGCAGACAGGGGTGAAATCAGCGGGATGACTGAAGAGGACGAACCAGGACCCCTTGAGATCGCCGGGGATGTTCATCGGACCGTGGGTGGTGTTCACGTCGAGTTCGGGAAAGGAATCACCGAGAAGGGGCATACAAAGGCATTTCTGCTGTTCCATGTCTACACAACCTCCTTGAACGATTTGTGGTGTGTGCGGCTCCTTTTTTCCGCAAGGAGCCTGAATGGCTGAACTTGTGTTAGTATACTCAAACTTGAAATGATGTCAAGAGGAAATTCTTTTTGAAATCAAACAACAGGAAGAGAGTCCACTCTCAGGAGAGGAGGTGGCGCTGGAAAAGAGTTGAAGAAAAGGATATGCGATAAAAAACGCGGGCGCTCGTCTCTCTTGAAAAAGAGCACCCGCGGGACACGCTGCGGAAAGTCGCATGTTTTTTTCCGGAGTGCACACGGCAATCCTCGCCGTGTCGGTTGCTGAGGCTCCTATGGTGGATACCGCAGGGTTTTTTCAAATCCCCTGGCGGCGGTATTCGCTGGGGCTTTTGCCACAGGTTTGCTTGAAGAGGGTGCTGAAGTAGGCGATGTTGCCGTATCCCACCTGGAGAGCCACGTCCCGGACACTCATGCCCTGTCCGAGAAGTGCTTTGGCTCGTTCCATGCGAATCTCCTTCACCACGTCCACGAAACGTCTCCGGAGGACCTTCTGGAAAAGACGGCTCAGATGACTCACGCTCACGTGGACATGACGCGCCACGCCTTCGAGGGTCACCTCGTCGTAGTGCTCTCGGATGAAGGCCATGGCCTGGGAAATGACAAGGGCACCTCCGTCCTGGGCGCTCTCCCGCACACCCCAGGCGCCTTCCAGGGACTGGACGAGTATGGGATGGAG
>Ga0228536_1000400_pt1 | contig 87253 bp, 78 predicted proteins | sample SJ1Smetagenome_FD_168611 | JGI IMG/M metagenome (GOLD analysis project Ga0228536, IMG submission 168611) | Enriched culture of PCE-dechlorinating microbial communities from Ithaca, New York, USA - SJ1.S | ecosystem: Engineered > Modeled > Simulated communities (microbial... > Unclassified...
CGTGGCTGTCCGCACCGACCAGCCCCGTTCCGAAGCCGGGAACACTCCGGGGCGACACGCCGTCGGGGGACTCCTCGTAGCGGCGGTACTCCGGCCCAGCCTCGACGAGACACCGGTCGGGAGCGGCGTCGGGAAGGTCCGGCAGGGGAATGTCGTAGGATGTGTTGGTGAAATACTGGTCGGTGAGCACGATGGCGGGCGTCTGGTAACGGGCGGCAAGCTCGAAGGCCCTCCGGGTGAGGAAAAAGGCCTCTTCGAGGGTTCCCGGAGCGAAGAGAACCCGCGGGAACTCCCCGTGCCCTGAATAGAGGGCCAGTTCGAGGTCGGCCTGCTCCGTCCGGGTGGCCATGCCCGTGGCGGGACCAGGGCGCTGCGCCAGGTGAACCACCACGGGGGTCTCCATGATCCCCGCCAGGCTCAATCCCTCGGACATGAGGGCGAACCCGCCTCCCGAAGTCGTGCAGAGAGGCAGGGCACCCATGTAGGACGCACCCACGGCCATGTTCATGGCGGCGATTTCGTCCTCCACCTGTTCCACCGCCACGCCGAAACGGTCCGCGTTCTTCACCAGGAACGTGAGCACCCCCGTGGCGGGGGACATGGGATAGCCCGTGCAGAAATCGCAGCCTCCCGCAAGCGCCCCCAGAGCGACCGCCTCGGACCCGTCGAGGACGATCCGTTCCCCCTGGGGCGATGCATGCCCGAGGGAGACGCGGAGTACACCCCTGCGCAGGAGATCTCCCCCCAGGGCGAATCCCTTCTCCGCCACGGCGAGGTTGCCCTTCACCACGTCGGGGCTCTTCGCGCCGAAGCGCTCCGCAAAATAGATTTCCAGAGCGGCGAAGGGCATTCCGAAGACTGCGGCAAGGCACGCCGCGGCAGCCACGTTGGTGTAGACCCTGTTTCCGCCCTCCCGGGCCGCCCGGAGAAACGGAACGGGCACGAAGCGCTCGCCGAGAGAGGCGAACTCGTCGCCCAGCTCCTCGGGATCCCCGAGAACGAGGGTTTCTTCGTCGATACGGTCCCGGATGTTCGGGCGGATACCGCCGTTCAGAGCAACGAGCACGTCGATACGGTCCACGAGCCCGCGCACGGGGACGCTTCCGAGACGGATCTCCGTGGAATTGCTCCCCCCCCTCACACGGGACATGTACTCGCTGCTCGCGAAGACATGATATCCCGCTGCCTTGGCGAGCCGCACCATGAGATGTTCCACCGTCTGCACGCCCTGTCCAGCAGCGCCGCAGAGAACAAGAGAAATGTCGCTGGTACCCCTTCGAGGAACGTTCACGAGCCTCATCCCTCCCCGTTTCCCGAAGCCCTCCGGAACCTCTGTGCAACAGCCTCCGGAGACCCCGATTTTCATTGATTTCAGTGTAGCACATGGCGAAGTACGAGCCTAGCGCGACCGTTCTTCCGTCCTCCGCCTTCCGGCGGGTTTTTTCTCTCCTTCGTTGCAGAGGGAGTGCTTCTCGACTATACTTGAGACACAAAGACCAATGTACCTTTAGGGGGTATGCAAATGCGCCCATGGCGCTTCCGGTCCAAAACGACTCTCGGTGTGGCCCTGCTTCTCTTCGGAACGGTCAGCCTGCTCGCCGCAGGGCTGGACGTGGCGAAGGACATCCGGGGAATGAACGACATCGTTCCCCTCGAGGCGACTCCCTGCGCGGCCTCTCCCGAGCGGGGCAACCGCCTTTTCGTCTATGTGCTGCACGGCAACGCCCACTGTCCCACCTGCGAGGAGATCAAGCGTCTCGCGCTGGAAATCGTGACCGGCGACTACGCCTCCCGCCTCGGAAAAGGAGAGCTGCTCTTCCGGGACGTCAATGTGGAGGAGCAGGAAAACGGCTGCTTCATCGAGACGTTCCAGATCTTCACCACCTCGCTCGTGCTCGCCCGGTACGACGCCTCGGGAGCCCTCACGGAGTGGAAAAACCTCTCCGCAGTGTGGGAACTGGCCTCCGACCCTGCCGCATTTCGGACCTACCTGCAGGATGAACTCGATACCATGCTCCGACGGGGGAACGGTTCATGACACCCTTCCTTCTCGCCCTGGGGGGCGCCCTGTGGCTGGGCATTCTCACCTCGATCAGCCCCTGCCCGCTTGCGACGAACGTGGCCGCCGTGGCCTATCTCGTCCAAGGGGGAGTACAGCGCACGAAACGGGACATGTTCGTCTCCGGCGCGGCCTACGTGGCGGGCAGAACCGCCGTGACGGTTTTCCTCGGCGTGGCGGTCGTCACGGGCATCCTGGCAGTTCCCGGCCTTTCCGGGCTGCTCCAGCGCTCCATGAACAAGCTCGCGGGACCACTCCTGCTCATCGTCGGCGTGTTTCTTCTCGACCTCGTCCCTCTTTCGTTTCCCTGGTCCGGCAAAACGGAATCCCTCCGTTTTTCCCGGAACGCGGGAGGCGCTTTTCTGCTGGGAGTCCTCTTCGGCCTGGCCCTCTGCCCCGTGGCAGCGGCGCTTTTCTTCGGCGCCCTCGTCCCTCTGGCGGTGGAGCATTCCTCGCCGTTTCTCCTGCCCCTCTTCTACGGTGTCGGCACGGGGCTTCCCGTCATCGCCGCAGCGGCCCTACTCGGCAAGGGCATTCACTCCGCCGCAACGCTCCTCCTCACCTTCTCCTCGGTGGAAAAGCTCTCCCGGGTCGTCACGGGAGGCATTTTCCTCCTCCTTGGCACCTATCTCATCTTCCGCCACGTCTTCCCCCTCCTCTGATCCTTTTTCCCGACAAAGCGAGGGGACTCTTTCCTTCCGGAATTTTCCGCCCTTCTCCAAAAGGGACATTCCGGGCTATACTCATCAGCGTTCGCGGCGCTTCCGTGCTCTTTCCGCCCAGAGAAAAACCTCTCCGCAGGGTACTCTCCGGGGGAAGAGGCGAGGGCGCGCCATCCATTCACTCCGGGGAGGATTTCTTCATGACCGCATTTCTGGAACACATTCCAGCCTTGGGAAGCCTCACGAACGCACTCGCCGTCCTTCTCGGTGGTCTTCTCGGCCTTTCGGCCCATTCCAGACTCCCCGAACGTTTCAGCACCATCACCTTTCAGGCCATCGGACTCTTCACGCTCTTCCTGGGCATCCACATGGCCACCAAAACACAGAACTTCCTCATTCTCATCTTCAGCATCGTGGGCGGCTCCCTGCTGGGCGAACTCTGCGACCTGGACGGCGTGCTCCACCGTCTCGCCGAGGGAGTGAAACGCCGCATCGGTTCCCGGGACGACAAGTTCGTCGAGGGATTCGTCACCACGTCGCTCCTCTTCTGCACGGGCTCCATGGCAATTCTCGGCGCCATCGAAGAAGGACTCGGGGGATTTCCGAACCTCCTCATGGCCAAATCCCTGCTGGACGGCATCGCCTCCATCGCTCTCGCCGCTTCTCTCGGCGCGGGCGTCCTCCTGGCGAGCGTGCCCCTTTTTCTCTACCAGGGAGCGCTCACGCTCTTCGCAGGTGCACTCCAGTCGACCCTCTCGGAACCTCTCATCAACGAGGTAAGTGCCGTGGGAGGCCTACTGCTGCTCGGGCTCGGTATCTCCATCCTGGAGATCAAGGCGATCCGGGTGGTGAACATGCTCCCCTCGCTCCTCCTCGCCCTGCTTCTCGGCCTGCTTTTTCTCTGATCGCAGACGTTTCAAAGCGCATCGGCGGGCGACGGGGGCTTTTCTTTGCCTCCCGGGAAAGCTATAATTTTTGCGGAAAGACGATTCTGTAACGCGGGGAGGTGACGTGCGGTATGCGGACGTTCCGGTGTATTTCCTGTGGCCACCAGTTCGACGTGGAGGACAAAAAACCGACGGGACTCAAGTGCCCCAAATGCCTGAGCCGTTTTGTGGAACTCGTGTCGGGAACGCCTCTCAAGGGGAAACAGTGGGGAAGCAAATCCTACAGCGTCAAGTAGGGCGCCTTCCTCCACATACCGCCGAATCCGAACGGCAGCGCGAAAAGAGCTACACATTGAAGACAGCGACCGAAGAGACATGCAGAAGAGGGGGAGCCGTGCGGCTCCCCCTCTTCTGCATGTTTTCCACTGTCCTGGCTTCGACGCGAAACATCAGGCTTCCGGCGGAGGCTCCGTCCGTCATGCTCCGGACGTCCCGTCCCTCCGCCAGGGCGGTTCCGGGCGCATTTGCCAAGCGGAAGACGAGAACCACGGCCCCTTGGCCTTGCGCTCCGAAACACGCTCTTTTCGGCAAAAGCGCTACTTTTCGGGTCCCTTCTGCAGGGCGCCGAACCCCTCCCTCGCCATCAGGAGCGCGAGAACGAGCAGCAGGATCGAAATGCCCGCCAGCAGGTGGTTCGCCAGGTTCGCCTTGATGAGGAGCACCAGCGCCGCTATGGTGGTGACGAACATGAAGAACATGGGCACCATGACGAATCCATTGGGTTTTTTCAGGCCTCGCTTCAGCCACACGCCGAGAGCGAGGAGGGCGAGGGCCGCCACGAGCTGATTGGACGCGCCGAAGACGGGCCAGATGAGCTGCCACGCCGCCTTGCCCCCGGTCTTGTAGAACACGAGGAAAAGCGCCGCGCCGACACCGATTGCGGTGGCGGTGTACCGGTCGAGCTTCATGTCCGTGAACTCCTGCAACTGGTACCGGGCAAGACGCGTCGCCGTGTCAAGCGAGGTGAGGATGAAGGAGTTCAGTGCCAGAAGCCCCAGGGAGGCACCGATCTTGGGGTCGATCCCCACGAGCGAGGCAAACTGGCCGAGCCCCTTCCCGTAGGTCATGTTGGGGCCGCCTTCGAGGATCTTGCCCGCCATCATGACCGTTCCGATAGCGATGACCGCCACGATGCCCTCGATGAGCATGGCGCCGTACCCCACGAGCACCGCGTCCTTCTCACGCCGGATCTGCTTCGCCGTGGTGCCACTGCCCACCAGGGAGTGGAATCCCGAGATGGCGCCGCATGCCACGGTGATGAAGAGAATGGGCCAGATGAAGTCCCCCTTGGCCGAGGTGAACCCCGTGAACGCCGGGAAGGAGGAGACGTCGAACTGCTTCCCGAAGATCATGCCGATGGCGCCGATGGCGACGGAGAAGTAGAGCAGGTAGGACGCCAGGTAGTCCCGGGGCTGGAGCAGGAGCCACACGGGAAGGACTGAAGCGGCGAAGATGTACACGGTGAGAGCCACCCGCCACAGGTTGACCAGAGATGCCTTGCCCTCGGGCGTGGAGAGGTCCCTGCCGAAGGCAAAGAACTGGGGCACCCATTCAACGCTGTCCGCGTAGAAGACAGCCCCGATGACGATGGGAACCATGACGAGGGTGCTGATGAAGAGGGAGAGCCCCATTCGGTAGATGAGTACGCCGAAAATGAGGGCCATGAAGATGTAGAGCGTTCCGGAAAAGGCCACGGCGGGATCCGCGGCGAAGGTCTGGGCGGCGAGTTCCATGAAGACCGCCACCACGAGGACGAGGGCCAGCCAAGTGAAGGTAAGGAAGAGTTTCTTTCCTCTGTGACCGATCCACCGTTCCACCACTTCGCCCACGGAGAGCCCCTTGTGCCGGATAGAGGCGACGAGGGCTCCCATGTCGTGCACACCGCCGATGAAGGCGGAACCGACGAGGCACCAGATGTAGGCGGGAAGCCATCCGAACATGGCCGCCGCCGTGATGGGCCCCACGATGGGCCCCGCTCCGGCGATGGAGGCGAAGTGGTGTCCCAGAAGAACCGCCGGATGGGCGGGAACATAGTCCACACCGTCGAAATAGACCTCTGCGGGCGTTTTGTTGTCGTTGTTCAAATTGAAGACGTTGGTCAGGAATTTGCCGTACACCACATAGGCGATGATGAAAAATACCGCAGCACCGATGAACATCATGGACAACAAGGTCTTTCACCCCCCAAAAACTATGAAAACGAATCAGATGTACACACACTGCGTTTTTCCCAATCCTGCCTCTTTGAATCAGTTTCACTCCGACCTCTGCGCACGCATCACCTCCAGACGTTCATGTCCGCACGCACACCGCTTTCACGTCCGTCTCTCTTTCTCCTCAGGCGGAAAACGGCTTTTTCCGGGCATAGGCGAGAGCCGCCTCGGAAAGTGCCACCAGATCCTTGAACTTCTTGTGTCCTCTACCGCCGAAACGGTACCGGAACACCTCCACAAAACCGCAAAACCCCCAACGGAACGCACGAAGACGCGGTTTCGCGTCCTCTTCCTCGCCGATGAGGAGAAAGCGCTGGGTCATCACATCCCGGACGGGTTCCGTGTCGCGAAGCAGCATCTCCACGTGCGCGTCTCCCGTATGCTGCCAGACAATACGGTCGCGCGCCTCGTAGGAAGCCACCTCTCCGATGAACGATCCCTTTCGGAATGTCATGGATCGGGCCACGCCTTTCATCCCGTTCCACTGCCAAGGCTCGAACCCAAATCCGCTCCAGAATTCCGGAATCTCTTCCAGCATGGAATAAGACACGCTGTTCCTCCTCCGTTGAGCCTCTTTGCAGATCAAAAACGAACCCGCAAATATTCTACTCTTTTTAATCCTTTTCGACTAGGACACAGCCACCTCTTTCCGCGAAAAAGCTCCCGCTTTCGTCTTGTTTTGGCAAGACCTGCTCCTCTCAAATTTTGCGAAAGATATTGTACGTTACCCCCGCGATTCCACCGTCGTCGCACAAGATACTGCAAGCCTCGGCGCAAACATCGCCGAAGACACTCTCCCCACATCTCCCCCGCCGCCGGTTTTTTCGCACACGACGGCCTCCGCCGTTCGAACATACGCGGGGGTGACTGACGCTTGCAAAGAAGAAAAAAGCCCGCTATAATGGCCGTCGTTCGAGGGCGACTAGCTCAGCGGAAGAGCGCTTCCTTCACACGGAAGAGGTCACAGGTTCGAGCCCTGTGTCGCCCACCAGGAATAGCAAGGGTTCCCGACCTCCGGCCGGGAACCCTTTTTCTTTTCAGTCACGCTTCGGTCACAAGCATTCAGCTAGGCCTATGAGGTACGTTGAAAATATCGAACACCAAAGTTACTATCCAACCAAAACGGAGGTTTTATCCACGGCCGAGGAGTCCTTGATGGCGGCGCGAAGCTTGGTCTGGTATCCTTCCATTTGAGTGTCAGCGTTGATGAAGGAAGTACCCAGGGCACGAATCGCTTGTACGCTCGCCGCAACCCAACGAGCCCCTTTATCGTTTTCGAGAGCCCCTGCATGCTCGATCGGATGCAGGACACTTCCGACCTCAGGCTCCTGAATCCTTTTTTCGCACCCGAAATGTCGGCACCGATAACATACTGCAAGTTCCTTTTTGCCACGCCGCCACCTTCCTTCGGTAGACAAAAAAGGCCGCTCCCGAAGGAGCGGCCCTATGGTGCGGTTTCGGCAGTGCGTGTCCTCAATCGTTCGTGCGACCTCTGCGTCTTCCAGGGGTCATCTCGCCGAACATCAGGAAGCCGACCGTTCGGAAGACGGTCTTGAGAATCCATCCGAAAACAATCAGCAGTCCGCCGATCAACAGAAGTGCATCCATCTCGACCACCTCCGGAGATTATGATACACCACTCCGTTTTTTCACGCGAGCCTTCACGATTTCGTACGCTTCCCGTTTCGATACGACCCGACCGTCCATCCATACCCCGACGAGATCGTCCGGACGCACCGAATGCCGAACCGCTCCGGAGCCGTTGATGATCCACGAAGCGTGCATCGCCGCCATACGAGCTTCAAGGTATTCCCTGTATCGCAAGCCCTCCGCCATGCCCGAGAGCTCGCCGAGCGTCACGGTCCACAGATCTTCCGGGTACAGTCGAAGGGGTCCGTAGGCATACCGAAGCATTTCGCTCCAGTACGCCTCGCCCCAGGTCAGTTTTTTTCTTCGCCGTCCTTATCGCCCTCAGCGCCATTAGGAAGAATAATTTCCATCTTTATGGAGTTGAACATCTCCGTCATGCACTCTTTCCCAACCACATAGATCGTCTTCAGGCCGTCGCCAAGCATGTTCGCGGCCCCTGCGTCCTTGATGACCGCCCGGAGGCGCACCTGGTAGTCCTCCATCTGCTTCGCCGCGCCGACAAAGGCTCCGCCGAAGGCTTTGACGCCGCCAATGCCTGCTCCGAGCCCGAGCAGGCCGAAGGCGTCGATGAAGAGCGACGCGAGGCGTTTCGTGCAGTCGCCTACGCGGGACATCCGATCGCTCAGCTCGCCGAAGCCGCGCTTTGCCTTCGAAACGTCCGCGCCGACAACGTAGTTCAGGTTTCGCATCGCCATGCTTCACCCCCCCTCCGGGCATGAAAAAAGCCGCCCTTCGACAGCTATCCGGATTCTCGGACGAGCTACGCCATCTTTCTCTTCCCGCCGAAAAATGTAGTGAACCACCGGCGCCCCTCCTCGTTGTAGAAGAATTGCATACACTCGTGGGACGAGTGGAAAGACTTGTTCCGCACCTACTCCCCGTATTCGCCTTCGTGGTACTTCAGGCCGTTCGCGTTGGCGATGCGACCGATTCGATTCGCCGAGACGCCGAACTCCGCGCCGAGGGCCTTCGCGTCGTACAGGCCGGAACCGGGAGAGAGCTTCGGAAGATCCCCGAGCATCTCCTGTTTCGTCGTCAGCTTGATGTACTCCACAGCGCAGACTTTCTTCGACGCCTCGCTCATCACCTTGTCGAACTTCTCTAACCCCTTCAGGATCGCCATGGCCATGCGACAGTTCGCGTTCCGCTCCATGATTTCCAGGCGCTTCCGCGCAAGTTCGTCGTTCTTGTCGGCCTTCTCGCGCTGCGCCTTCGGCGTGGCGTACTCGCCGGTCTTGCGGATCGAGGGGAGCATTTCCGCCGTGACCCACTTCTTGAACTTCCTGGCTTCCGACGTGCGCGAGCGGAGAACCAGGGAGTAGAGGCCAGATTCGTTGATGATAGTCATTTCCTGGGGACCTCCAAGGGTGTCGGGGCGACGCCCTTTTCATCGTCGTCGAGCGTTCCCATGGCATCCCGATTGTTACTGATCTCCAGCACCACGCACACATCCGCCGCCACAAACCACGGCTCCCCGTTCCGCAGAACCGTTCGGACCTCTTTCCCCTCGTACCCGAACACCTGAAGCGCGCTCTCCCGTGCCATGCCTTTTTCCTCTCCCCGAGCCAGTGCTATCTGTGCGGCGCGATACGTTTCCTCCCACTTCGACACCCATCCACTATGGGTACGAATCCATTTCGCACTCTCTTTGATGCGCCTTTTCCACAAGTACGTATAAATCATACTTGACGCCTTCGAAAAAGGAGCATAAAATATGCGTATTGCATGAGGGGAGGCGACGAACATCGGCCGGGACGAAGTGGTCAGAATCCTGCAGCAGGCCGGGTGGATCAGCACCGGGAGGGACAAGGGAAGCCACATGGTCTTCTTCCACCCAGAGACGAAACAAAGAACCACGGTACCGTACGGCAAGGACATTCCGAAGAACACGCTGGCCGCGATACGCCGCCAGACCGGAATCGACGAAATACGATAGGAGGTCGGTCTCATGAAAAACGAACGTGTCACCGCTGTCTATCCGGCGATCTTCTCGCACGACAACGACGGCATCACGATCACTTTCCCCGATCTTCCAGGGTGCATCTCCTGCGCCCAAACGGACGAAGAGGCGCTGCATATGGCGCGGGACGCCCTCGGAGCATGGATCGTGGCCACCGAGGACCTCGGCGAGCCGGTACCGCCACCGTCCAGGATTTCCGATCTTCACCCAGACCCGAACGAAGCGGTTTGCCTGGTGGACGCCTGGCTCCCGATCTTCCGCGAGGAGCGGCGCGCCGGCTCGGTGAAAAAAAACGTCACGGTGCCGCTGTGGCTGAACGTCCTCGCCGAAAAGGCGGGGCTGAACTTCTCGCAGATCCTTCAGGCGGGACTGAAGTCCTCGTTGGGAATTCAGGACCGTTGATCGTACGGCCGCCCACCCCGGAGGACACGCGAAAGGCCCCTTGCGGGGCCTTTTGCACTTGTTCTTTCACCGGTTCAGAAGGCTTCTTGCTGGAGGGCACCTAACGTCCGACCTTCGAATCCATCAAGCCGACGGCATTGTGCAGATATTGCCCGACGGCCTCGAAGGAATCCTTGAGTCCCGACGCACTTTGCATGCTGTTGATGATATCTCTGCGAATTTCCGACCTGGAAAGCGGATAGATCCCGCAGGCGAACCCTCGCAGGAAAGCCCTCGCGCTCTCCGAACCGCATCGGGTTTTTCGCATGGCAATCACCTCCCTGGGAACATTATTGCCCATCCCGCGGATTCGATTAAGCGAAAAACGCACATCCGACATCCCCAATGCCTTGGATACAAAAGAACGAGCCCCCAAAAGGGGGCTCGCCGGCGGTTTCATCTGTACTCCTTCATATCCTCCGGGCCGTACCCGTGTCCGCAGAACGGACACTTGCTTCCCACCGCATAATAGACGGCACCGCAGGCGCTGCATTTCCCTTTCATGATCGCCCTGACCGGCGCCGTGACCAGCCTCCAGATCCCCTTGAGCACAAAATAGAGCACGAAGGTGAAGAAAAGAAGCGTCCAATTCACGAGCCGTCACCACCAGAGAACCGTGATGACTCATTATACCTCTTTTCCAGGATTCTGCGCTTCGTCCTCTCGTACAGCTCCCTTTTGGAGAGGACCTCGCCCTCGGACCAGACACCGGCCAGATCCTCCGCGCTCACCCGCACTCGCAGGAAGCCGAGACCGTTCAGCATCCACGACCCGAGACGGGCGAGACGCCGCGCCAGGGGGCCGTAGGCGTAGCGGAGAAGTTTGCCCCAGAATCCGAAAGTTCTACTTGTCCTTCGCCGCAAGCGACGCGACGCCCCAGACCAGCAGTCCCAGAACAAATCCTGTCGCAAGGTGCAGAATCGTCTCGGGCTCCCATTCCAGGGATGTCAGCACGACGGCGCACCCCAAAAACCCCACGCCCAACAAGAGATATTTTTTTCGCACGGGACGCGATGGACAAAGGCGTGTCCCTCCCGGAAGGACTCCTCTTCCGGGGGTTCCCCTGCCGTTCCCGCCATACGCAAACGTTGCCGGCTCCAACGCAAGAAAACTCGTGTGTCGCCGTTTCCGGCGGGAGAGGATGTCTCCGGACCAGAAACGGCCGACCGCGCTCCCCCCGGTCGCGTCCTGATTCCGTCCGGAACGGCTCACGCTCACCCTTGCCGAAGCGGTACGTTTCGGGCCGCAGGGGAACGAGGACAGTCCCTTCGCCCACCGGTTCACCTCCTTTCCTCGCTGGATATCGAAACGAAATTTCGTCTCTCCGCTTCGTTTTTTCAACAGAAAGAGAACCACGCCCGCTCTTCCGCCCGGCGAGCATGAACTGCTGTTTCTTCCGGGTTCCTGCAGCTGTCCGAGCAGCCGCCGCACGAAGAGGAGGGGAAAGCGCGGACCGCAAGGAAGCCACGACTCCCTTGTGTTCACGGAAGAGAAGCATCTTCCTCGTCCGAGAACACAAGGGGAAGGGCCGCTTCGAGAACGAGGGCATCCTCGCCGGATTCGACGTAATACCCTTTCTGTCGATCCGTGGCGAAAAACCCCCAGAGTCGGTAGAAGGCGCGAGCGCCGTCGTTCGACTCCCGGACCTCCAGGCGGACTCTCCGGCACTCCGCTTCCTCTCCGAGAACGCACATGGCGAGGAGGAGCTGCGAAGCGAAGCCGCAGCGCCTGGCTTCGGGCAGAACAGCGAGGCGCATGACGGAGAGCACCTGTTTTCCCCAACGGCAGGCACCGTACCCCCAGAGCGTCTCCCTGGAGAAGATACCCACATAGACCGCCCCCTTGGGTTCTCCAAGGAAGCGACGCGAGGGAGAGTTTCCCAGATCCATGACAAAAATGGAACGAGGCCACGGAGAGGAGAAACATGCCGTCTCCACTCTCACGATGGCCTCAATGTCTTTCTCTCCGAGAAACGTCACGTTCCCCAGATACATGGGAGCCTCTCCGCCACACCGTTCGTCCGCGATCCCCTTCGGGCCGGGGTATGCGCGGCCGTTGTCCTTTCCGGGACTAGAGCCCCTGGAGGATGGTCTCCTCCCGGGCGGGTCCGACGCCGATGAGCAGCGCCTTCACGCCGGAGAAGTCCTCCAGGAAGCGCACATAGTTCCTGGCGTTCTCGGGAAGGTCCTCCACCTTTCGGCATCCGCCGATCTCCTCTTTCCATCCCGGCAGGGAACGGTAGACGGGAACAACTCTGTCGAGGCGATTGCCGCCCCCGGGGAAGTGCTCCGTAACCTCTCCGTCCAGCTCGTATCCGACGGCAACCTGGATTTCGTCGAGCCCGGTGAGGACGTCGAGTTTGGTGAGAGCCATGCCCGTGAGACCGTTCACACGCGCCGCATAGCGCAAGGCCACGAGATCGAGCCATCCGCAACGGCGCGGACGTCCCGTGGTGGCACCGTACTCGCCGCCCTTTTCCCGGAGGCGTTCGCCGATCTCTCCTTTGTCCTCCGTGGGGAAGGGCCCCTCGCCCACGCGGGTACAGTAGGCCTTGACGACGCCGAGAACTCTGTCGATCCGAGTGGGGCTGACGCCGCTTCCCGTGCAGGCACCGGCGGATACGGGGGTGGAGGCGGTCACGTAGGGATAGGTCCCGTGGTCCATGTCGAGGAGCGTCCCCTGGGCTCCCTCGAAGAGCACGCCCTTTCCCGCGTCCAGCGCCTCGTTGACGACTCTGGAAGCATCGCCCACGTAGGGGGCGAGGGACTTCCCCCAGTCCAGGGCAGTGTCGAAGAGGTCGTCGAAGGGGAGCGGATCGACGCCGCAGACTCTGGACAGGTAGAGGTTCTTCAGTTCGAGGTTCTGGCGCAGTTTCATCCGGAGCACCTCCGTGTCGAGGAGATCCTCCACGCGGATGCCGATGCGGTTGACTTTGTCGGCGTAGCAGGGACCGATGCCCCGATGGGTGGTGCCGATCTTGCGCCCTTTCCCCCGGAGACGTTCCTCCGCCTCGTCGAGCACCTTGTGATAGGGCATGACCACGTGGGCAGCACCGCTCACCACGAGGCGCGCCCGGTCCTTACCCTTGTCCTGCAGGTCCTTGAGCTCCGTCAGAAGCTGTCCCGGATCGACCACGACGCCGTTGCCGATCACGCAGGTCTTGCCCGTGTAGAGCATGCCCGACGGAAGAAGGTGGAAGATGTATTTGTCCTTTCCGACGATGACCGTATGGCCTGCGTTGGCTCCTCCCTGATAGCGGACTACCAAATCCACCCGATCCGCCAGGGCGTCCACCACGCGCCCCTTTCCCTCGTCGCCCCACTGGGCACCAATGATGACTTCCGCTTTTCCAGGCATGTTCCATTCCTCCTCGGATTTCCTCGCGGACCGCCGGACGGTCCGCATGGGGGAAACACATCTCCGACACGCGGAGGCATTCCCCATGTCGTTCCGGAAACGACATCTGATTGTACCCTTTGGCTTCGGGAAACACAACGATACGGCGCACCTGCGCTATTCCACCGCACCGGCCTTCCCCCGGGGTTTCACTGCGCCGAAGAGCTTCGGAATCGTGACAAACTCCACGGTATCGAATTTCTCGAGAGCCAGGCTCTTCAGATAGGTAAGGGTGTGGGGGCGAATATGGCAGATGACAACCACCCATCCTCTTCTCTCGGCAATGGAGACGGCCCTGCTCATCTGCTTCCGCATGAATTTATCGTCCACCTCGTGATCGAGGAAAATGCTGTTGTAAAGGGCGGGAAGACCGCGGGCGCGGGCCGTGGCAAAGGCGACGGAGTTGCCGATGGTGCGACTGTCCACGAAGGGAATCCCCTTCTCCCGCAACGTGTCCATGAGCGGCCCCATGAGTTCTTCGGAGGAGGTGGAGAGAGACCCGCGGTGATTGTTGAGGGCCACTGCGTCGGGAAGCTCCTCCAGAGAACGCAGCACGGCACTCCGGATCTCCTCGGGAGTCATTCCCTCCACGATCCAGCTCTCCTTGTAGAGCCGGGATCCCTTGACGTCCGTCACGGCCTGCATGGGCAGGTGGATCATGTAGGGGATGTCCTTTTCGTCCGCGATCTTTCGCGCTTTTTCCGTTCCGCCCGCCCCGGGAATGATGGACCAGGTGAGCGGAATCTCCAGCTCCGCGAACTCCCGGGCCATGGCGCCGTTGTAGCCGAAATCGTCCACGACGATGCCCACCATGGGCTTCTTGTCGGGAACGACGAGTACGCCGTCGGGCATGTCCTCCACGACGGGCGCGTAGCGGCTGTCCTCGGGTTCGGAGGTGAGGGATCCGTCGGTCTGCGCCTGGAGTGTCGGCACGGGTACCGCCGGTGAAACGGCATCCTTTCCGTCCCCGGACACGACGACAGAAGGAGTCGGCGACACGCGAGCCGGCTCCGCGAGAGGCGGCGGGCCCTGCTGCGGGAACCGCTCCTCCCGGGGGAAACGCCCCGAGAGCCAGGCCGCACCGAGAAATCCCAGCCCGAGCGCAAAAATAAAGAGCACCCCGAGCCACGCGAGCCGCATATTGCCCGCCCGTCCGCCCGGAAGAACTCCGGAATGCCGTCGTCTGCTCATCGTTTCGCTTCTTTCGTCATCCGTCAGAACTGCGGGATTCCACCGTCCGCAAAAGGCACTCCGGCGGGGGGCCTTCGCCTCCGGTGGAATTCCGTCCGTCTCTCTTGCGATCAGCGCACGGGCAGGAGCGCCTTCAGTTCCTCCACGGCACGTTTGAGCTGTTCGTCCTTGTCGTGGTCACGATCCATTTCGCCTTCCACCAGGATGTCCGGTTCGAGCCCCACGTGGTCGATGACGCGCCCCGAGGGATTGTAGTAGCGGGCGATGGTAACATACACACCGGAACCGTCGGGAAGGGGGAAGAGCGTCTGCACCGACCCCTTTCCGAAGCTCTTCTGTCCCACCACTTTGGCCCGCCCCCGGTCCTTGAGGGCTCCTGCCACGATCTCCGAGGCGCTGGCGCTCCCTTCGTTGATGAGCACCACCAGAGGCAGTTTGGTGCGCACGCCCGAACGGGCGAACAGCTCGTCGTTGGCGCGCGAGACGCGTCCTTTCATGCCCACCACCAGGCCGCCGTCGAGGAACATGTCCGCCACCTCCACCGCCGTATGGAGAAGCCCTCCGGGGTTGTTCCGGAGGTCCAAAACAATGCCCCGCGCCTTGCTCTGCCGGGCCTGGTCGAGAGCGCTCCGCAGTTCCTCCGTGGTCTTCTGGTTGAAATGCACCAAGCGTATGTAGGAAAGATCGTCCGAGAGGATCTCCGAACGGACGGACTTGATCTTGATGATCTCCCGCACGATGTCAAACCGGAGGAGCTGATCCTCCCCCTCCCGGCGGATCCATACCGTCACGGGAGTGTTCGGCGCACCCCGGAGGTTCTTCACCACCTGGTCCTGATCCCATCCCATGATGACCTCGTCGCCGATCTTGACGATCTCGTCCTTGGGCTTCAGGCCCACCCGGTCCGCGGGCGTTCCCTCGATGGGGCTGATGACGAGAGTCCGGCCGTCCCGCTGCCCGATGTAGATGCCGAGGCCGCCGTACTCCCCCTCCATTTCGATTTCCTCTTCTTTGAGCTGCTTGGGGTCAACGTACCGGGTGTAGGGATCTCCCCAGGCGGCGACCATGCCCTTGATGGCGCCCTGGACGAGGACATCCTCCGACACGGGCGTTTCCCCGTCCACCTGATAGGTCTCGAGAATCGCCCGGGCCTGCTTCATCAACCACAGGGACTGCGCCCTGAAGGGGACCATCTGGGTCAGGTCCATATTCTGGGCGGAGGCCCCCATGAGAGCTCCCACCAGCACTCCACCGAGCACGAAGCCCCCAAGCAGATCCCGCATCCGCTTCCACATGTTCGCCACTCTCACCTTCGCAAAATTTTTCATGACGCAGCCGGAACATCGCGCACTCTCCGCGCCGCCGGCATGTCTTCGCCCTCGGTCGCCTCTTTTTTCCGCCGCGTCGCTCTTTCTTGGGCGCCCTTCCCGGGAGACGACGAGTCTCCTGAGAACGCCGCGTCACCGCCCCAGATAGCGCATGGGATCCTTCGCTTCGCCGTTCACGCGAACCTCGAAGTGAAGATGACTCCCCGTGGCGACGCCCGTGCTGCCCACGCGGCCGATCACCTGTCCCTTGGTTACTCGCGCTCCCTCCTCCACGTGCATCCGGGAAAGGTGCGCGTACACCGTGGAAAGCTCACCGCCGTGGTCCAGAATAATCACCTGGCCGTATCCCTTGAGCCACCCCGCGTAGAGGACTTCTCCCGCGGCGGCGGCCTGCACGGGATCTCCGTCCCGTCCGTCGATGTCGATGCCGGTGTGCATGATGCGCGTCCGGAAGATGGGATGCTGCCGAATTCCGAAGGGGCTGGTGATCTGCCCCCGATGCGGCCAGGAAAGCGGCCCCGACGGACGCACGAGGAGCGTATCCGTTCGCCCCGTTCTCTCCGCCTCTTCCCTTCGCTTTTTTTCCGCCAGGCGCTGGCGCTCCACGAGAAGTTTCCGGATGACCTGCTCGATCTCCTGCTGCTCCCGGGCCAACTCCTTCGCCGCGGCTTCGAGCGACCCCCGGGAGGTGCGAACATCCTGAAGAAATCCGTTCCGTTTCTTCACCGCCGCGGCGAGGCGTTTTCGCTCCTGTTCCGCCGCAGCGCGCTGGGCGGTGAGGATCTCCTTCTGACGGAGCACTTCCTCCCGGGATGTATCGAGAAGTTTCTTGCGGGCCGCCGCCTCCTCGAAGAGGCGTTTGTCCTCCTCGGTCATTCGGTTCAGCAGATAGGCGGTAGTCATGGCCTCGTGGGTGGAGGACGCGGCGAAGAGCAGATCCAGCTCCACCATGCCTCCGTACTTGTAGAGCGCCACGACGCGCTCCCGAAGCAGTCTCCGGATCGTCTCGAGACGGGCAATGGTCTCCTCGATCTGGGTGTTCAACTGGTTAAGCCGTTCCTGGACCCGGTTCTGCTTGAGCTGCAGGACGGAGAGCTTCTGCTGGGCCACCCCGATGTCCTCGGTGAGCTTGCCGAGCTCCGCCAGAAGATCCCTTTCCTTTCCTGCGGTCTCCTTGATCTTGCGCTGGTGGAAATCGAGCTGCCTCTGGATGATTTCGAGGCGCTTCTCCTCAACGCCGATTCGTCGTTCCAGGTCTGCGAGGGATTCCGTCTCGGCAAAGCAGAAATTTCCAGGCAGGGACAGAAAGAGAAGCAGAAACACCAGGAAAGCCATCGCACAACGGATGCCGCAGGCCGCCTCTCCGGGGCCAGGCAAGCTCCCCCCGGAACACCTTGGGGGGTTCATCGTCCTTCCACCGGAAGGGATCAGGGTTTTCCGCACGCCCTCACCATCCTCCCGCCTCGGATCTTCACCTTCGCCGCCTCTACTCTACTACATCGGCCGAAGCGCCCGGCGGATGAAGCGCTCCACGGCCATCCAACTGCTGATCCATCCCACCGTGATGCCTCCTCCGAGGAGGATGAGCCCCAGCCGGAGGAGCATGGAGGGGTCCCGAAAGAGCTGCACGAAGGGAAGCGTGGCCTCCACTCCCCGCACGAGGGCCTCGTAGCCTCCTCCGATGAGCAGCGACGCCCCGAGGGCGCCCCCCATGCCGAGGAGCATGCCCTGGAGGACGAAGGGCAGCGCCACGAAGGTGGGTGTGGCCCCCACGAGGAGCATGACCCCGATCTCGTCCCGCCTGGAGTAGATGGAGATGCGGATGGTGTTGAAGAGCACCAGGGCACTCGCCGTGACGGCGATGACGAGGACGAACATGGAGAATCGCGTGGCGAACCGGGAGACCCTGGCGAGCTTGTCCGCCAGACCTCCCGCGTAGATCACGTCATCCACTTCGGGCATGGCGAGGAGTTCCCGGGCCACGGAAGGAGCCAGAACCGCCCGGGCGAGCCCGATCTCCAGGCTCGGCGGAAGGGGATTCTCCCCCAGGATGGTGAGCGCCTGGGCATGTCCCTTGAGACGCGTCTTGAGCCGTTCCATGGCTTCCGCCGTGGTGACCCACCGGACGGAGGCGACTCCGGGAATCTTGTGGGCCTTGTCGGCCACGGTCTGGAGCTGCGCCTCGTTCTTGACGTAGGCCTGCACGAGAAGCTCGCTCTCCACTCTCGCCACGAGATAGCGGGTGTTCAGCATGAACAGTGCGCTGCTGCCGACGAGAAAGAACACCGCCACGGCGGTGAAGAGCGTGAGCAGCGAGAGCCCCCAGTGACGGAAGAGCAGTCTGTTCGTGTCGCGAAGAACGTACCTAAAAGTCCCCATCCAGCTCGTACCTCCCCCGCTTCTCGTCCCGGACCACCCGTCCCATGTGCAGTTCCAACACCCGCTGCCGATAGGCATCGACGAGAAACTGGTTGTGCGTCGCCATGAGGACCGTCGTTCCCGAGGCATTGATGGAGAGCAGGAGTTGCATGATCTCTTCCGCGGTGTGCGTATCGAGGTTTCCCGTGGGCTCGTCCGCCACGAGAAGACTCGGGGCGTTCACGACGGCCCTTGCGATGGCGATGCGCTGCTGTTCACCTCCGGAGAGCTGCGGAGGGCGAAGGAAACGGCGGCGCCACATGCCGACCCGCTCCAGCACCTCTCCCGTCCGTTCCTTCACCTCTGCGGGAGGAACGCCGATCACATCAAGCACGAAGGCCACGTTTTCCATGGCTGTGAGATGCGGCAGGAGTTTAAAGTCCTGGAAGATCACCCCCAGATCCCGCCGGTAGAGGGCCAGATCGAAGGCGCTCATCTTCCTGAGGTTGTATTCCCCCACTGCGATCTGTCCTTTGGTGGGCATGACTTCCCGCGTGATGAGGCGAAGGAGTGTCGTCTTTCCCGATCCCGTCTGCCCCACAAGGTAGAGGAACTCCCCCTTCGGGACCGTGAGATACACGTCCTCCAGGGCCCGAATGTCGGGCTCGTACAGTTTCGTCACTCCCGAAATGCGAACATCCATCAGCTTCTCCTCCGCAAAGCCCACACCTGCGCCGCGGCTCCGACGATCTGCTGATGGGTCAATGCGTAATATTCGTGCAACTCCCGAGCGCTTCCGCTCTGGCCGAAGACATCGTCCATCCCGACCCGACGGAGCGGAACGGGGTATTTCTCGCAGAGCACCTCCGCCACGGCGCTGGCGAGGCCTCCGTGTCTGCTGTGCTCCTCCGCGACCACACAGGCTCCGGTGCGACGCACCGAGGCGAGGAGGATCTGTTCGGGAAGGGGCTTGACGCTGTAGCACTCCACCACTTCCGCCTGAACCCCCTGCTTGGCGAGCACCTCCGCCGCTTCGAGAGCCTCGAAGACCATCATACCACAGCAACAGACCGTCACATCCGTCCCCTCGCGGAGAAGCCGTCCGCCCCCGATCGGGAGAGGGCCGGAGGAACGGTGTTCCTCCCGGTCCGTCACGTTCCGGGAGGAAACGTCGCACCGCAGGTAGACGGGACCGGGCGTGCGGAGCGCCTCTGCGAGCAGGTCTCCGAAGAGGCCCTCGTCCGAGGGAACGAGAACGGTCATGCCGGGGATGCTCCTCGCGAGGGCAAGGTCCTCCACCAGTTGGAAGACCGCGCCGCACTCCCCCCGAAAAAGCCCCGGCGCCGTGCCGAGAAGCACTACCGGCAGGGACGGAACGGCCAGGGCGTTGCGGATCTGGTCGTAGGCCCGGGACAGGAGCAGAGGCATGCCGGGTCCCAGAAGAACCCGGAACCCCTCCAGGGCGAAGCCCGCAGCAGCGAGCACCACCGTCGCCTCCGAAGCGTCCAGAGAAACGTAGGCCTCGGGATGAGCTTCCGCGAAGGCCGCAAGGGCACCGTTCCAGGGAGAGCGCAGCGGAAACGTTCCGTCCACCACAAGCAGGCGCTCCACCCGCTCCGCCAGTCCGTCGAGAAGGCCCCCGGGATCTCCCGGACCTTTCATTTCAGGATACCTCACAGGAACTCCTCCTTCCCGGAGGAGTGGAAACCGTCCGTGCGGAACGACGCATCTTCCGAGGCGCTCTCCTCCTGCGGGGTGGTTCCGCTTCCACCGCCTCTTCTTTCCAGCTCCCGCAGAGCACTGTCGAGGCGGGGGCGGGAGAAGACCGGCCGCCCCTCCGAAGCCACATCCCGGTTTTCCTCGGCGGAGACGCCCTTCCCGTAACGGGTCCGGAGAAACAGCACTCCCGGAACGCCGCAGGGCGCGCCTCGTACGGAAGAAACGGCCGTCCCGTCTTTCCGTTCCGGAGCGGAAAGCGCCGCAAATCCCTCTTCAAGGGAGGCGAAGTCGTGCCCGTCTCCGACAGTTACTTTCCAGCCCAGGTCGCGAAAACGCGACGCAAACCGCTCCATCTCTTCATCCCTGCACGATTCGGTCTTTCCGTTCCAGCCGGGAGAGTTCGCGAGCACCCGGAGACCGCCCAGAGCATCGTCTCGGGCGGCGACGCGGGCCGCATCCCAGACACATCCTTCCCGCAGCTCCTCCAGATTCATGCAGCAGAACACCGCCGGCACACACGAAGCTGTCTCCTCTCCGGACATTCCGGAGGCGGAAAAGGCGCCATCGCACCGCCGCTTCCCGAGGGCCATGACCATGCCGAGGGCGATTCCCAACCCCTGGCCGGGAGGACCGCCGGGGGCGTCCACCCCGGGAGTCCTTCCCGGGGAAGGCATTCCCTGGAGCACTGCTCCCAGGCGGGAGAAGCTCCACAGTTCGTCCCGGGAGAAAAATCCCTTTGCCGCAAGCACCGCGTAGAGGGCGGGCCCGCCGAGACCGTCGCTCAGGACGAACCGATCCCGAAGCGGATTTCCGGGATCCGCCGGAAACGTGCGGAGCACCTTCCAATAGAGGTACACCAGAACGTCCACAAGGGAGAGGGCCAGGGCAGACCGCTCGCTTCTCGCGAGGGAAACCATGCGCACCACATCCTTGCGGATCTCCAGGGCCGTTTCCTCCAGGAAATGTCTACATCTGTCGTCCATCGCCGGACCCCACCCCCAACAGGTTCCACGCTTCTTCAAGGCGTTCCGCCACTTCCGCGGCTCCGCTCTTTGTACCACAACGGCAGGGCTCGGGAAACGGTATTTTTCCTTCCCCGTACCAGCAGACCATGTCCCGGCTCCGGGCAAAGGCCTCCACTTTGGGGTCGTAGGGAATGGCCGTGACGGCCCGGCAGAACATGGTCGAGAGCATCACGAAATGCAAGCGCATCCCCACGGCAAAACGCCCGGCGCACCAGGCTCCGGAGGCGTCGCCCAGGGAGCGCACCCGCAGGATATGGCGACAGGGAAGGATTCCCTGGGTCGTGAAGGAGGCGAGCAGTTCCTCGTCCTCCCTGGCGAGGGCCACGCCCACCACGGGGAGCGAATAGGCCCGGGCCAGCTCGGCGCAGGCCCGGGCGGCGCGCAGGGGAAGTTCGTCCTTCCAGGGACGGAGATTCACCAGGAGCGCCTCCTCTCCGGGGCATTTCCGCACGTCGAGGGAGAGCACCGGATCGGGCACGAGCGTTCCCTCAAGGTTCCACGCACGGAGCAATTTCAGGGAGGGCTCGTCCCGGATGCCCCGATAGGCGCAGAGACGGAGCGCGTTTTCGGTCAGCCTCGCTGCAGCGGACCTTCTGAAGGGACCGACGGACTGTCCGAACGCCCAGGGGCGGCACCCCGCCCATGCGGCCAAGCGCACCACCGCCCAGTAATAGAGACAGGAGCGCAAGCTCGTGGCATCCTGAAACAACCCCCCGCCGCCCAAAAGAAGCGTCTCGCTCTCCCGGAAGGTCTTCCACAGGGTGGCAAGGCTCCACCGCTGCACGCAGGCCACGCCGAACTCCTCCGTGCTCCGGGAGGGATCCGCGGAGAGAAGCACCATCCGCTCCCGGGAGATGCCGAGAAGCTCCAAACTCCGGATCAGAGCCGCCGCGAGCAGCTCGTCCCCGAGATTGCCGAAGCCGTAGTAGCCCGCCAGAGCCACGTCAAATCGGCGGCGCGGCTTCGTTCTCTTCCGCAGCGCGTGCTCTCCCCCGTCCGTCATGGCGCTCCGTTCCTCCTGCGGGGTCACTCGAAGAAGGCCCCCCGGGCGTGCCGCCACAAGGGAAAGGCCACCCAGCGGAACAGTGCCGCAAGGACCGCGCCGAGGAGAAGCCCGGCCCAGAGCCCGTTCCCCACTCGCCAGAGCGTGAAGAAGATCGGCGTGTGGAAATGGCAGAAACTGTTCAGCGCCGAGGAGAAGGCGAACACCGAGGCGAGACGCAGCGCCTCGCGGTAGTCGGACCAGATGTCCATGCGCCGCACCACATACCAGAGCACCAGTGCGGGATAGCCGATAAAGAGTTCCTTGTTCCGGGGACGGGCCACAAGAAGTCGCTCCAGAGCATCCCGGAGCGTCACCTCCCAGCCGGGAACGAGGTTCACGTTGTCGCTCCGGAGAGCCAGAAACGCCGCGCCCAGAAGCATGAAACCGATGAGTGCCAGCTCGCCCCACCGGGAGGGGCGCCCCAGGACCTCTCCCAGCGACTCCGGATGCTCACGCCGCTTCAGATCGTGAAAGAGAATCAGCGCGGGCGGGAGTAGCAGGGTGGCCTTGACCCCCGAGAAGGTGAGGAGGCGGAGCATGTAGAGCGGAACGCCGTAAAAAGCCGCGATGGACAGCCCTCCCGAGACAAGCACGAAGATCGCCTGGACGATCCCCAGATGAGGCTTCCGCCAGCCGTCCAGCGCGAAGAGGGTGGCGTCGGTGACCACTGCGACCGCACAAAGCGCCCCGAGCATCTTCGCCAAAAGGGAAACCTTCCACGCCGCCACGCCGAGGCCACCGGCGAGCAGGAGGAGCACCACGAAGCCGAAGGGGCTGAGCACGCTCTCCTCGGAGCGGCGCAGGCGCCAGAGATAGTTCATGCCGCAGAAGACGAGGAGGAGCGCACAGGCGACGGCGGCGAGGAGGGACTGTCCCCACCGGCCGTAGGTGACGGGCCACCCCGTCTCGTATCCGCCGTTCCTGAGCCCCTCATTGATGCGGCGCACGTCGTCCTCGAATTTCAGGAAGCGCTCCCCCGATTCGAGGAGATAGGGACGCAGAAGAAGAAGACGCACCGACCGCTCCTTCGCGGCGCGGAGCATGCGCTCCACCATGACCCCCCGGGACACGCGCTTGCTCAGCACCTCATCCTGGGTGACGCTATGCAGCGGCAGTAGATCCGGAAAGACATACCAGTCCAGCGCCGCACTACCGAGCTGCCGGGAAAACTCCACTTGGGCGGCGGCGAGTTCCTTCTCCTTCAGCAGCGCCGCCAGGGGCAGCAGGTCCGGATAGCCCGCGACGACGGCCCCCGAGGGAGCGATGCAGCGGATCTGGGCGTTCGCCTCCACCACGCCTCGGGTCAGGGCGGCCACGTGCTCGGCAAGAACACCCGGCGCCATGGCGGGACGATAGACCACCGGCACAGCCAGGCGGCGTGTTCTTGCGAGCCCCTCCAGATCGGGGAGAACCCCCGCGGCGAAGAGATCCGCAAAGGACTGGGGCAGAACGAGGATGTGCCCCGCCGCGTTCCGCACCGAGACGAGCTCCGGGAACTTCAGGCGGGCGAACTGTTCGGCCTCCTCGGCCAGATCCTCCTCACCCGAAGGAACCCAGAGCGTTCCCCTGTCGGAGGGCAGGGATTCCAGAGAAACCGGAGTGGGTGCCTCGGCACCACCCGGTGCCGCGTCCTCGGGAAGCCCTGAAGAAAGTGCCGCCGTACGGACTTCGGGCGGAAGCTGGGCCAGAGGACCGTACCAAAGAGGAAGCGGCCCCTGGGCGAGTTCCTCGCCGGTGAACTCTCCCACGAGGAATCCCGTGAACCCCACCACCTGGAGCCGGGCCAGCGCCGCTTCAAAGGGGAGGTGCTGTTCGAGGCTCATGGCCTTCATGTCGCGATATTCCGCGAGAATACCCACTTTCCGGCGCCCCATCTCCGCGCTCCACCGGGGAATGAGCCCCTGGAAGGCGAGGGAGAAGGCCAGACCGACGGCGAGAAAGAAGAGTATGCGTCGATTCACGGGATTGCCTCCATTCTCCATTGCTGGGACAGGTTCCATCCGCACTCGTCAAGAAGGACACTGAGGCGGTGGAGCGGAAGACCCACCACGTTGAAATAACATCCCGAAATGCGCTCCACAAGCAACGCGCCATGTCCCTGGATCGCATAGGCGCCGGCCTTGTCGTCCCCTTCGCCGGTGGCCGCGTAGGCGTCCACTGCCGCGTCGTCCAGGGAGCGGAAAGTCACCTGCGTGGACTCCAAAGCGGAACGTTCGCACTCCTCCCCGACGAGGGCGATGGCGGTGAGAACCGTGTGCTCCCTTCCCGAAAGCGTCCGCAGCATACGCCGTGCGTCATCCCGATCCCGAGGCTTGCCGAGCACCGCCTCCCCGAGCACAACCACCGTGTCGGCCCCGAGGAACACCGCCCCGGCACACTCCACTTCCCGACGCATCCGGTCGGCCACGTCCCTCGCCTTGGCCGACGCCAGCCGGAGCGCCATGGCTCCCGGCGTCTCACCATTCCGGGGCGTCTCATCCACTTCGGCGACCCGAACCTCGAAGCTCCAGCCGAGTTCCCCGAGCAACGCTCTCCGGCGGGGGCTCGCCGAGGCCAGCACCAATTTTCTCACCGAACCAGCCACAATCCCACCATCCCTCCCAGAAGCGTTCCCAGATTGACCTGAAAGAAAAACTTGAACCCGAAGGTGACGAAGATCAGATCCACCGTCTCCACATGCAGCCCCGGAGCGGCAAGGGTGCGGAAATACGGGGCCAGGAGGGGAATCCGTTGACAGAAGATTCCGAGCACCGTTCCGAGAAGAGCCGCCAGAAGCAACAGACCCCAGGTACGCCGCGTCGCCGCCATGGCACTTCACAGCCTCCCCGCGAGAGAAAGCGCCACCGCACCGCTTCCGAGAAGCGCACAGTAGAGAGCGAACCAGCGAAGTCGCCCCGCCAGAACCACCCGCCGGAGCACCACGAGCGCCGCGTAGCCCGCGACGAAGGCCACAAGAGCCCCGGGCAGCCACCCCTCGGGAAGATCCGCCAGAAAAGCCGTCATTCCTCCCAGATCGCGCACCTGCAGCAGTGCCGCTCCGGCGATGGCCGGCAGAGAAAGCAGAAAGGAGAAGCGGAACGCCTCCTCCCGGGAGAGCCCCAGAACCTGCCCCGCCACGATGGTGGAACCCGATCTGGAAATTCCCGGCACGGCGGCCAGCCCCTGCACGAGCCCGACCCAAAGCCCGACACCGACGGAGAGCCTCCGGGGCGTCGCACCCTCCGGGCCGGTCTCCCCGGAGGGCCTCCGCCCCGTGCCGAATTCCAGGAGCGACGCAGTGACCAGAAGGGCGCACCCCACGGCAAGGGGTGAGGCGAAAAGACGCTCCACCGTGCTCTTGAGAGGAAGCGCCACAGCCACCGTGACCAGGGTTCCCGTAAGCACCGCCCACCCATAGCGCCAGCCGGGACGCTCCCGCCGGGACGGAGAGAACCATCCTCCGAACCAGTCCGCCGCGACAGCGCAAAGCTCTTTCCGGAAAAAGAGGAGCGTCGCCGCCATGGTCGCCACGTGCAGCAGCAGATCGAAGGAAAGCGACGGCTCCCGCCAGCCGAGGGCGGTCTGGGCGAGCACCAGGTGGGCGGAGCTGCTCACGGGAAGGAATTCCGTCACACCCTGGAGCAGCCCCAGAAGGATCTCGTGCCACATCAGGACGCAGCCTCCTTCTGGCGGATCTTCGCCATGTCGAGGGAGATGAAGGCCAGGTTGTGGGCGTGATCGCCGATGCGCTCCAGATTACTCAGGATGTCGATGAAGACCACCCCCGCGTCGGGAGAACAGGCCCCTTCGTTGAGGCGCTGGATGTGGCGTTTTCGCAGGCGCTTTTCCATGGCGTCGATTTCGGGCTCCAGGGCCTGGGCCGCCTTGGCAAGGCGCGGGTCCTCGTCGGCGATGGCTTCGAGGCTCGCCTCGAAAGCGCGGAGCGCCGTGTCGATCATCTCCTGGAACTCCTGGATCCCCATCTCGGAGAACTTGACACCGTGTTCGATCTTGTACTCGTAGAGTTCGATGAGGTTCTCCGCGTGATCTCCCACACGCTCCACGTCTCCCACACCGTTCACGTAAGAGGAAAGCAGCATGGACAGATCCTCCGGAAGGGTCCGCCAGACCCCCGCGGCGTAGCGGGCGATCTCACGGTTAAGCTCGTTCACGACCTTCTCCGTCTGGTACACCTCCTGGACCATCTGAACGTTGTCCTCCAGGAAGGCCCGCCGCACGTTCATGAGCATCTCCTTGGCGAGATGCCCCATGCGGACCAGCTCCTTGCGCACCGCGTCAACCGCCGCCGCGGGCGATGCGTCGATGAGTTTGGGGTCCAGATAACGGGGCCCCATGTCGAGAACGCTGTCGTCCCCGGGAATGAGGCGCTGCACGAGGCGTACGAAGGGCGAGACGAAAGGAAGAAAGAGGCAGGTGTTGAGGGTGTTGAAGAGCGTATGGGCGTTGGCGATCTCCCGACTCGGATCGGCGGAGGTAAGAAGAACCAGGTGTTTGAAGGGGGTGAGGAACAGAATGAAAATCGTCACGCCAATGAGATTGAACAGCACGTGGGCCGCCGCGGCCTGCTTGGCCGCCCGTTTGGACCCCAGAGAGGCAAGGACGGCGGTGATGGTGGTCCCGATGTTGTCCCCCAGCAGAATGGGAATCGCCGCGTCCAGGGAGAGCAATCCCTGGGAGGTCATGGCGATGGTCAGTCCCACCGTGGCCGAACTGGATTGGACAACCATCGTGAGAAGCGTTCCCGCGAGGACCCCCAAAACGGGGTGGTGGCTGAAGGCGAGAAAAAAATCCTTCTTGTCCCGGAGAAAGGACATGGCCGCCTCCATGTTCTGCATGCCCAGAAAGAGCAGGCCGAACCCCACCATGCCGTTTCCCGCGTAGCGTTGATGCTTGGTGCGTCCGAAGACCGCGAGGATCATGCCGATTCCCACGATGGGGAGCGCGAAGTCCTTGATCTTGAAGGCGATGAGCTGGGCGGTCACCGTGGTGCCGATGTTGGCCCCCATGATGACTCCCACGGCCTGCTTGAGCGTCATAAGCCCCGCGTGGACGAAGCTCACGGTCATCACCGTGGTGCCGCTGCTGCTCTGAATGAGCACCGTCACGAGGGTCCCCACGATGACCCCCCGGACGGGCGTACTCGTCAGCGAGGCGATGAGACGCCTCAACCGGTCTCCCGCAAGATCCTGAAGAGATTCCCCCATGAGCTTGATGCCGAAGAGAAAAAGCCCCACTCCTCCGAGAATCTGGAACCAGCCTGCCGTCGTCACGGAATTCCCTCCAGATCTGAAAAACCTCTACGTGTGCACCCGGGCGCGGGCGCGCACGGCGGGCACGCCTATTCCTCCAGAACGGTCACGAGAGGAACCACCACCGGTGCGGAGCGGGCATAGCCCTTCATGACGCCCCGCACGCGAGACCGGATGCCCTGAGTGACGTCGTCGAGAGAGCGCTCCTTCTTCTTCGCCGCAGCCTCCGTCGCGGCGAGAACCGCCCCCTCGATCTGCCGGTACAGCTCCCGGGCATCCCGGAAATGGACGCATCCCTGGCTCTCCACGGTGGGGCCGGCCTTGACGCGGAAAGCCCGATCCACCACCAGGGAGACCGCAAGCACTCCCTCCTCAGCAAGTTCCCGGCGTTCCTTGAGGAGGCTTCCCTCCATCTCCCCCAGCGCAATGCCGTCCACGAGAATCGACCCGGAGGGAACGGAGTCCCGAACCTGGGCCTTGTCCGGAGCGATACGGAGGACATCCCCCACATGGAGGACGAACACGTTCTTGCCGAGGACGCCCATCTCCTCCGCGAGCTGGGCGTGACGTACCTGGTGCCGGAACTCGCCGTGCACGGGAACGAAGTACTTGGGACGCACCATGCTGAGCACGAGCTTCAGCTCCTCCCGTGCAGCATGTCCCGAGACATGGACTTCCTTGTCCTGTTCGTAGATCACCTCACAGCCACAGGCGAACAGCCGGTTGATGGTACTGCTCACCAGCTTCTCGTTGCCGGGAATGGGCGTGGCGTTCACCACCACGAGATCCTTCGCACCCAGGTTGAGAAAACGGTGTTCCCCCTTGCTCATGAGCACCAGTCCGGAGAAGGGCTCGCCCTGGCTTCCAGTGGTAAGCACCGCCACACGGTTCGCGGGATGGCTGTCCACCTCCTGGAGCGGCAGGAACACCTCGTCCGGAGCCGTGATGTATCCCAGCTTCCGGGCCAGCTCCACGTTGTTGATCATGCTCCGCCCCAGCAGTGCAATGCGTCTGTTGAAGCGGATCGCCGTGTCGATTGACTGCTGCACCCGGTGCAGGTTGCTCGCGAAGGAGGCCATGATGATCCGCCGCGTCTTGTGGAGCCGGAAGATATTGTCCAGCGTCTTCCCCACGACCCGCTCCGACGGCGTGAATCCGGCGCGCTCCACGTTCGTCGAATCCGAGAGCAGAAGGAGCACACCCTTTTTACCCAGTTCCGTGAAGGCGTTGTAGTCGGTGAGCCTTCCGTCGATGGGGGTGGGGTCCAGTTTGAAATCCCCCGTGTGCACCACCGTTCCCAGGGGCGTCTCCACCGCGAGTCCGACGCCGTCGGGAATGGAATGACACACGGAGATGAAACGCACGGTGAAACATCCCAGCGAGAGTTCATCCTCGGCCCTCACCTCACGAAGATCCGCGTCGAAAGCGGGCAGTGCCTCCTCCAGCTTGTGCTCCACCATGCCCAGGGTCAGTTTCGTCCCGTACACGGGACACTCCAACTTGGGAAGCACGAAAGGAAGCGCCCCGATGTGGTCCTCGTGGCCGTGGGTGAGAATGAGCCCCCGAATGCGGTGCTTGTTGTTCTCCAGATACGTGATATCGGGAATCACGAAATCGATGCCCAGCATCTCCTCGTCGGGGAACTTGAGCCCCGCATCGATGACGAGCAGATCCTCTCCGTACTCCAGGACATGCATGTTCTTGCCGATCTCTCCGAGACCTCCCAGAGCGAAATAGCGCAGTTCCTCTCCCGCGGCGGATTTTCTTCGAGGCCGTCGCCGCCTCGTACGTGCATTGCCCATAGACCCTCCTGTATTCTCGGTGTGTTCGTCCTGCGGTTCTCGAAAAAGCACCGCTCCCGTCCGTTTCTCTACGCTCCGAAGGGCGATGCGACTCCGGTAAGGGAGTCTCGCTCCGCCCCGATCATTTCTCGTCGTTTTCTCTTCCGTGCCGGGCACCATCCGTAACGCGGGAGGCGGGATGTCTCCGAAGGTCAACTCGGACACACCAAAAGGGGAGGGTGACCCCAGGTCACCCTCTCCACATTGTGTCCCGACGAAGTGATTGTACCACAGAAGCCTCTTCCAAAAAGCCCGAAATCGTCCGGTCCGGATTTCTCCGCCGAAACACCGCGACGGCGGGAACGAGGATGATCTCTTCATCGGGGGCATTTTCGAGCTCATGGACGAACGGTATTCCCGAGTGTTGTCCAAACTCGTTCTTCGGGGAATGGTGGACAACGCCAAGAAGGGCTTCTTCAGAAGGACAGGGAAGAGGCGGCGGAGTTCATTCAAGGACTCGTGCGGGAATCGGAACCGGAAGCGCTGTGTCGGTTCCTGAAGCGCCTTGACTTCCAGATACGAATAAAGCCGGACAAGTCTGTGACGATCACAGCTAATCCGGCTTATCTCGTTTCTGAAACGGTTTCTCGGTTCGCAGCAAGGAAAATTTGGCAGTCCCTAGGGGATTCGAACCCCTGTTACCGGGCTGAGAACCCGGCGTCCTAGGCCTCTAGACGAAGGGACCGTTTGCCGTACTGGCTGGGGAACGTGGACTCGAACCACGACTGCCTGATCCAGAGTCAGGTGTCCTGCCAATTAGACGATTCCCCACCATTCCCCCTGTGCAGAACGCCTCCGAAGAGACGGCGCCGCACTACGCGAGGCATTCTAGCAGGGATTTCGGGATGTCGCAAGGGGGCGATATAAATTTTCAAAAGTCGGAAAAGTCAGATTATACATGAGCGTCCCTGCGGCGCATCGAACGGGTCGCGCTCTCCCGAGGATCTGCATCTTTTGAACGAATCCGGACGTAAAAGAGAAGCTTCCAGCGCGGCGAGTTCGTTTCTCTCGGTGCCCTTGCGGAAAAACGGAGGCGCAAAAACGTGGATCGCCGCAAAAGTCCCGCGCCCCGTCATTCGACGAACGCTCCAAAGCGCTCCAGCGCACCCCGAAAAGACCGGAGTGTGCTGGAGAGGCCTGAGAAACGAGATCTCCTTCCTTACACCAACAGTGGTGTGAGCAGCGACGCCACAACCCCCGCAGTGATGACGCGCATGACTGCACCGAGGACGGCGGCCCCCATGGCCTCTTTCTCGGTGAGGTCCGTGCACTCGGACCAGATGGTGGGAATCTGGCCGAAGATGACCGAGAAGGGGAAACCCGAGGCACTCAGCACGAAGGAGCCGATGACGAGATTCGGAGGGAGCGTGGCCGCCACGTCCTTGAGCTGGGCCATGGCCAGCGTGGGCGATGCGAGAAGAGCCACGGTCCCCGTGGCGGGGTCGATGTTGAGGAAGGTGAGCATCGCCGTGAGCCCCTTTTCGATGTACGCCCAGGCTCCCACGAAATCGAGGGCGCCGATAAGCGCAAAGACCGCCGCCGCTGCGGGAATGATGAGGAGGAAGAGCAGCGATGCCCCCTCCTTCGCCGCGCCGAAGATGGTCTGCAGAGGATCCGTCGTGGGGGTGAACCGGGGCAGGTCGTCGAAGGGAACGGATTTGGTGTTCCGCCAGAGAGTGAGCCGCAGGAGCCAGGGAACCACCACGAGAGGAGCGAAGACCGCGATGAGCACCACGAGATAGGCCTTGACACCCACGGCCGTGAGCGCGACGAGCCCGAACATGAACGTGGAAAAAGACTGTTGAGATTGAACCATAGTGGCGATGGCGATCTTCTGCTCGTCCTTCGTCGCGCCGGCCTTGACGAGGATGGGTCCGGCGATGCGTCCCGCCGCGTTGATATCGCCCAGTATGTTGTACACCGAGGGAATGATCACCGCGCCGTTGACGCCGAGAATCTTTGCCAGGGGAACGAAAATATGCATGAGTGCGTCGGTGAAGCCGCAGCGTTCGAGAATGCGTCCCATCATCACGCTGCAGAGAATTGCTGTCCCCACGCTTCCCGTGAGGTAGACCTTCACCACGATGGGCATGGTCTTGTCCACCATGGCGTTGAAGAGTCCCGCGATGCTCTTGGGGTTGACCACCAGAAGCACCAGGGAGATGCCCACGAGGGCGAGCCCCAGCATTTCGATGCCGCCCAGGCTTTTCTTGCTTCGGATCTCCTCCTGCATGTCGGTCATACTCCTTTCCTTCCGCGCTGCGTCCTCTCCGCGAAGCGTCCCTTCGCCGCCCTCCGAAGCGGCGGTGCCGGGATGTCCGCGAAGCCCTCGCCGTCTTTTCGGCGTCTCTCTTCCGCTCCGCCTCCGACGTGTCGCACGCTCTTCCTCTCACCCCCCGACACCGTTCCCTCGCAGAGGGGCATTCCGCCCACCCCCGCCTGCCGCCGGCACGTCAGCGCCTCGGCGCGGCGTTCCGTCTTTCCAGATGCTCCCGGGCCATGCGCTCTCCGTAGCGCCGCATTTCCTCCGAGCCGAACCCGGACACGGGAATGCTGGTGGTCCGCTCCCGGAAGATGCGGATGTCCAGGTCGGGGAGCAGATCCTGCAGCGCCACCGCCAGGGGAAGTCCGTTTTCGTAGATCTCCATGGCGTGGGTGTTGCCACACACCACGTTCAGTCCCAACTCCCTCGCCGCGACAAGCAGGGGACTTCCGGGAAGAATCCGGCTGATGGAGGCGATCACCGTGTTGACCTCGGGATGCTCCTCCCGGGCCTTCCGGAGGTTTTCCGGCGAAAATCCCGTGTGGGGGAAAATGTGGAGCACTTTCCCGAGGGGCGTCTCGGGAGTTCCGAGAAGAATCTGCCCTTTCGCGCAGGAACAGACGTCCCCCATATCGTCGCAGTGCCGGAGGGTTCGTTCGTAGTCGGCGAGCTCGCAGTAGAGATTCACCCCCATGAGATGGTCCAGACGCTGCACCACGTCGCCGAGAGTCCGTACCTCCGGCAGCGGATCCCCCACGAAAAGCACATTGCCCGGCACGCCGCCGTAGGCGATCTCCACCCGGAAGGGGCGATGCCCGTGGAGCCAGGGAATCCCCGGATGCAGCCCGTGAAAGGCCTCGTGCACCTCGATGAGGGCAAGGCCGTAGAGGTCGAAATAGTTCCGGATGGTCACGCCCCCCGCGTTGGCGCCGTCCGCGACGGGATGGTGCGCCACGAGACAGTCCGCGTTCGTGGCGGCAGCCAGCTCGATGGCGTTCTCCGTGAGCGTCATGAGCACCGCCACCCTTCGCACCGGCCGGTCCGGGCTTCCCCAGATCAGACCGGGCAGCTCCGTCACCGCCTTGCCTGGAATGTCCGACGTCTTGGTCACCACGAAATGGTTGTTTCCGGACAGGTCCTCCGCACCGCGCACGAGACGGCCCCCCGTGATGACCTGAAGCGCGTCGAGGACATCCCGCACGACTCTGCACCGCTCCACAATGAAACACCTCCTCGATTTCGGCAGACAAAAAAAGACCGCAGGACCGCTGCCGGAAGGGTTTCCCCCCCGGCGGCGGGCCAGCGGTCTTCAGGCTATCCTCAGTCGGATCTCCCTCTGCCTGCTGTCCCTTACAACGACACGATCACATCCAGAACGGGCTCCGCAAAGACGATGAGCATGCACGCCAGTTCGAGATCCGGATCGTAGTCCTTCAGAACGGCGGTGACGCGGATCTTGAGATCCTTTTCCACGGCGGAACGGATACGGCTCTTGTACTCGTCGAGCAGCGCGTTGTCGATGAGCTTCGTCGCCCCACGATCCTTGGCGGAGAGCGTGGCCAGCGCTTTCACCCTCTGGTTGTTCGCCAGCACAAGCACCTTGTCGTCGATGACATGGACCTTCTGCCACCGAAGCCCCAGGCCGAACATCTCCTGGTTCACCGCATTGTTGATGCGCATGATCTCCTGTTTGAACTCACCGGGCTGCATGCGATGCCCCCTGCCACTCCTCAAAAAGAGTCGTGCAAACCACAACGACACTCATCAATGATGATGATATTCACTTTACGAAAGAGCTTCTTCTTTGTCAAGAGTGCGAACCGGTCGAATTTTCTCGGGCATCATTCCCGGCGTGGCCCTCGTCCTCCGAAAAGCCACTTCGGTCATCGTCGTCTCTTTCCGCCGCCAGGGCCTCCACCTCGCCGATGATGTAGCCGAGGTGGCGCAGCAGCGCCTTCTCCGCCTCATCCGGGTCGCGGCGGGCAATGGCCTCGGAGATGGCCCGATGGCCGTTCTCCGGGGGCAATGCACCCCGCCGTTTCCGAAAGGACATGGTCATGGCGAGGAGATCCCTGTCTCGGAAAATCAGATCCAGCGCCGCAGCGAGCACGCGATTTCCTCCGGCCCGCGCGATGGCCTGGTGGAATTTCCGGTCCACCACCGCCACATGTTCTCTCGACACGTGCTGCGACGTGTCGAGGATGGCCGCGAAGGTGGCGATCTCCTCCATCTCCTGCTCCTTCGCCCGCTCCGCCGCGAGGCGGCAGGTCTCCCGCTCGATGGCACGCCTCGCCACGAGCACCTCGATGATCTTCTCCGGCGCATCGCAGGCGAGCTCGTCCAGAAAGCGCCTCGCCGCCACCTCGCGCCCCTCCCGCTGCTGACGCTCCTGCACCAGGAGCCTCCCACGCTCGGAAAGAACGCGCCCCTTGTTGCTCTCCTGCTCCAGAAATCCCTCTCCCTCCAGTTCGGCCAGAAGACGCCCCGCCGAGGCGGGACTCATGGAGACCCCCTCTGCGGCAAGGCGCTCCGCGAAAGCCGCCGCGCCGATGGGACGTCGGTACGCGGCGACCACGGAAAGGCCGAGTTCCCGGAGAGAATTTCTTTCCAGACCTCTCACAACCCTCTCCTCCTCTCCCGGGAAGGCTTCCTCCGGCCCCGGCGTCGACGACGCCTCCGGCCCGGAGCCTTTCCCCACAGGTATGCCCGCAGGAAAAGGAGAACACGTTTTTTCGGACAGTTTTCGCGGTTCGTCACAATTCATTGTATCCCTCACTCCTCAAGCTTGACAAGATTTGCGTTTTATACGAAGATCTACACAAATCAAAATTGATGAGTGAGTTCCTCGCCAACGCCGCCCGAAAAGACGAATCGGTACGGCAGCGTCCGCAGCCCCAAACGACCCGGCCGACGCGGGAGGGACACAACACTCCACGAAAGGGGATTCGCACACCATGAAAACACGTCGCATCGTCGTCGTCGGTGGAGGCTGGGGCGGCTGTGCCGCCGCCTTCGCCGCGGCGAGAGCGGGAGCGGAGGTAACCCTCTGCGAGCGCACGGACATGCTTCTCGGAACGGGTCTGGTGGGGGGGATCTTCCGCAACAACGGACGCTTCACCGCCGCGGAGGAGATGACCGCCCTGGGGAGCGATGTCTTCCTCCTCATGGACGCCTGCGCACGCCATACGAACGTGGCGTTCCCCGGACACGCCCACGCGAGCCTCTACGACGTGTACCGCATGGAACCGGAGATCCGGAGAGCGCTGGAGAAGGCCGGCGTGAACGTGCGCTGCCGCGCCTCCGTGTCGGACATCCGCATGGAGGAAGCGTCCGGCGAAACCACCGGAGACGGGAGCGCCGCCCCCCGGAAACATATCGCCGCCGTGCGTCTACGGAGCGGCGAATCCATCGAAGGGGATGCCTTCGTGGACGCCACGGGGACCTCCGCCACACCCGCCAACTGCAACCGCTACGGCAGCGGCTGCGCCATGTGCATCCTGCGGTGCCACACCTTCCTCCCTCGGGTGAGCCTCACCACCAAGGCCGGCGTGGAGGAGTGGGACGGTTGCCGGGAAGACGGCACACCCGGCGCGATGAGCGGTTCCTGCAAACTCATGAAGGATTCCCTCGCTCCGGAGATTCGGAAAGCGCTGGAGGAACGGGGCGTCTGCATCGTTCCCATCCCCGTCTCGCCGGGCACAGGCGAGAAGAAGCTCTCCCTCAAGGCCTGCCAGCAGTACGCACTGAAGGAATTCGCGGAGAACGTGGTCCTGCTCGACACGGGTCCCGCCAAGCTCATGAGCCCCTACTATCCCCTTGACCTGCTCCGGACAGTCCCAGGGTTCGAAAACGCCCGTTTCGAGGACCCCATCGCGGGCGGACAGGGCAACTCCATGCGCTACTTCGGCTTCGCCCGCTGCACCGTCGCCATGCAGGCCCGGGGACAGGTGGACAATCTCTTCTGCGCGGGGGAGCGCGGGGGCGCCATGGTAGGACACACCGAGGCAGTGGTGACGGGAGAACTGGCGGGACACAACAGCGTCCGCAGAGCCCTGAACATGCCGCTCCTCACGTTTCCCACCTCCCTCGCCGTAGGGGACTACATCGAATCCGTAACGGCCATGATGGAGACCGAGGAGGGCCGGCGGACGAAATTCACCTTCTCCGGCTCGGCCTACTTCGAGCGCATGCGGCGCCTGGGTCTGTACGGCACGGACCCGGAGGAGATCCGGCGCCGGGTGGCATCTTCCTCGCTCGCGGGAGTGCTGGCGAAACCCCTGCTGCCGCGCTAGGCGCATTTCGGCGGTCCCGTCGGGGATCATCTCCGGAAAAACCGCCGGGGAAAAAACCGGAGGCGGTTTTCAGAGTGCACAAAAAAAAGCCCCTTTGGCGCTATGATGGTGTTCGGAAACGCCGTTTCGGGAACGCGGTCCGGAGACACCGCCGCGTTCCCGTCGTCCCGCCGCGCAGGATCGGCCCGGCGGAAACCGCACGGAACATGCGGGAGGAATGGCCATGTCCGCACCATGCAGCGTTGTTCTCCTCACGGGATTTCTCGGCAGCGGCAAAACCACGGTGCTGCGACGTCTCCTCGAGACCCTCCCCGGAGAAACCGAAAGGAGGGGGCCTCTGCGCTGCGGCGTGCTCATCAACGAATTCGGCAAGGTGAGCATCGACGGCCCTCTGCTCCGGGAAGGAAATGCGCAGGTCCCCCTCTGGGAGATCAACCGGGGGTCCATCTTCTGCTACTGCGCCAAGGGAGATTTCTTGCGCACGCTGCTCACGGACGTGCGGCACAGCGCACCGGCCCTTCTCCTGGTCGAGGCCAGTGGTGTCGCGGACCCCACCGACCTGGAGCGGGACTTCGCCCGGCCGCTCCTCTCCCCTCTCTACCGGCTTGTACGGAACATCTGCGTCGTGGACGCCCCGCGCTTCGAGGAGACGCTGGACCTGTTCCCCCTGGTGGGCAAGCAGGTCCTGGCCGCACATCTTCTGCTGGTCAACAAGTGCGACCTCCTCGCTCCGAACGAACGGGAGCGCCTGGGGCGACTCCTTCGGGAACTCAATCCCACGGCGGCGCTGTGCTTCACCAGCTTCGCCGCGGTGACGCCCGGCTGCCACCGCGTTTCCTGGAACGACATCTTCCCCTCCTCCGGCGACGCTCCGCGCGCCACCGGAGCGAGCCTGCCCTGCCGGGGCGAGCCTGAAAACGGCGGAGATGGCGACGACACGCTGCCTCCCCTCCCCTCGGAGGAGGAACTCGAAAGCCTTCTCGACCGCATTCTCCAGGACCCGGAGGGCTCCCTCGGCCCCTCGGAACTCTTCTCCCAAACCGTGTACTGGAAAAGCGACGGTAGCGACAACAGCGGCGACAACGACGCCGCCGAACCGAAGGGAGCTCTCCGCTCCGGGAAGAACCTCTTCGAAAAAGAGCACTCCGGAAGCGACGCGCCGGACGCAGAACAGAAAACGCCGCTCCCCGAGGGACCCGGAAAACTCCCGCGACGTTTCGAGAGGCTTCTCCGGGCCCTGCCCGCCGACTTGGTGCGGGGAAAGGGGTTCCTCCGGGACCCGGCAGGGCACTTTCTCCACTACGATCAGACCGGAAGCTCCTGGAGCGTGAAACCCTACGACGGCCCCCTCCCTCCGGGACTGGGGGAGCGAAACTGCGCCGTCTTCATCCGCCGCCGGAGGGACCATCGGGAAATTCCCCGGCTCTTCGCCGACGTCGGCCTGGTGGTGACGGATCATGCACTCTGACAACGCGAGCACGGGCGAAAAGACCGGACGGCGCGAAGGGGAGGGGCGGACCGCCCGCCTGGAGATCCGCCTGGACGGGGAACGCTTCGTCGCGGAGGTGTCCGTACCGCAACTCCTCGGCGATGCCCTCGCCGAGGCGAGCTTTCCCCTTGAAATGCCCTGCGGCGGCCAGGGGCGGTGCGGCAAATGCCGGGTCCGCGCAGCGGGCGCCCTTTCGCCCCTGGAGACCGCTTCCGCCGCGTCTCTCGGAGAGGACTCCGGAATCCCCGCCATTGTCGCATCCTCCTCCGGCGGAAAGAGCTGTTCCGGCAAGACGCCCTCCCCGTCCCCCCGGATCGCGCACACCCTCGGCGAAACCGCCCCATACCCAAACCCTCCGGTCACACACGCCCTCGGCGACACCAAGCCCCCGGGCTCTTCAGACGACACGGGCGAACTCCGGCTCGCCTGTCGTACCGTGATGGAGGGGGACTGCACGGTCTTTCTCCACGCGGAGGAAAGCACCGGGAACCTTTCCGGACATCCCGCCCGCCTGCGCACCCCCATCGCGGAGCGGAACAAAGACTCCCAGGACCTCCTTCCCCTTCCGGAAGGGCTCCTCGTGGCGTGCACGACCACGGCGTTTTCTCTTTCCTGGAAGGCGACGGAACAGGCGGAGGACGTCCGTACGGTGTTTCTCCGCGCACTCGCCGATGCGGAGTTTCCCCTTTCCGACGCAGCGTGCCGGAGCGCGCTCCAGAACGCTCTGCGGGCCTGGACACCCGGAAAGGACCTCGCCGCCTCGGTCCATCGCCGCCGGGGGCGGACCTGGCTCACCTCCGGCGGGGAGGAGCTCTGCGGTGCCGCCTGCGATCTGGGGACCACCACGGTGGCGTGCCGCCTCTTCCGCCTTCGGGACGGCGCGCTTCTGGCCACCCGGTCCGGAAGAAATCTCCAGAGCCACTTCGGCGGCGACGTCATCGCCCGGATCGCCGCCGCGACAGCGCACGACCCGGACGACACCGGAAAAAACACCCCCCTCTTCCGACTGCAGCGCCTCGCCGCGGAAACGCTGGAGACCTTCCTGCTCCAGGCCGCCCGGGACGCGGGAATCTCTCCCTCCGCGGTGAGCGAGATCGTCTGCTGCGGCAATTCCGCCATGCACTCCCTGCTCTACGGCTACCGACCGGTCTTTCTCTCGCGCCTTCCCTTTCTTCCGGCGGAGAGAATCTCCCCCGAGCTGCCCGGGGCGTCCCTCGGACTCCACGCCTTCGGCGGGGCGTCCGTGCGCTTTCTGCCCCTCGTCGGCGGCTTCGTGGGGGGCGACACGACGGGCCTGCTCCTGGCGGCCCGAACGCTCCTGCCCCCGAAAAAACGGCGACTCCTCCTGGACCTCGGCACGAACGGGGAGATCGTCCTCCAGTGGGAGGAACGCCTCCTCGCCTGCTCCACCGCGGCGGGACCGGCCTTCGAGGGGGGCAACATCTCCTGCGGCATGCCCGCCACGGAGGGAGCCGTCATCGGGGTGGAACGCGCCGAAGACGGATGGCACTGCACCGTCGCGGGCGGCGGGGCACCCGCGGGACTCTGCGGCTCGGGGCTGCTCGACGCCCTGGCAGTGCTCCGCTCGTGGAACCTGGTCGGGCCGGACGGACGTCTCGTCTCTCCCGGGGAGGCTCCCCTCCGATTTCGCCCTCTTCTCTCCGGGGACGCAGGAGGAAGCAACCGGGGCATCGAGCTGGCAAAGGGAGTGCGGCTCACCCAGAAGGACATCCGGGAGTTCCAGCTCGCCAAGGGAGCGGTCCGGGCCGGAGCGGAACTTCTCCTGGAGGAAGTGGGGGGCGCATGGAGCGACCTGGAGGAGTGCGTCGCCGCAGGGGCCTTCGGCAGCTCCCTGAGGCCTGCATCCCTGGTCGCCACGGGACTCCTTCCCCCCGAGACGGCGGAGCGCATCACCCCCCTCGGCGGCGGCGCGGGAGAGGGATGCCGTCTGGTTCTCCTCGGCGAAGACCCTCTTTGGGAGGAGGCGTGCCGCCTCGCCGCAGCGACGCACCACGTGGACTTGGGGGGACATCCCCGCTTCCAGGAGACCTTCGTGCGCTTTCTCGCCCTGGCCTGAATTTCACTGCGGTGCCGCAACGACGGTCTGTGGCCTTCTCGCTTTTTCGGAGACATCCTCACCCCTTTTCGAGAAAGGAGGCGTTTTCATGCCGGTCCTGCGCCACATCCCTCTGACCTTCACGGCCGAGGCCATTCTCCGCATCGCCGGGGGTGCGCGCACCCCCCGGAGCGACGCGCCCTCCTCCGGGGACGGAGGTTCCTCTTCCGGAGGCACCCGACGGCTCTCTCCGGAGCGACAGGAGAAGTTCCGCCCGCTCGCGGAGGAGATGCGCGTTCTCGCCCTCGCCTGCGCCGCTCCTGCCGCGGCCTGGGAGCGCTACGCCCTGGAAAGCGCGATCCCCGAGACGGGAACGGTGACGCTCTGTGCGCGCCCTCTTGCGGACCCCCGCGACGACGAGGGCGATGCCTTTCCTCCCAAAGGCGGGGGATTCTCCATGCCGGAACAGGCGGAAGGAGATGCGGACGGCGACGGAACACCCCGCCTCTCCCTCTTCCTCGGGGAGAGCGCCACCTACCTGGGGGGGGCGGCCTACGTCTTCGCCGCCGTCACCACCATCGGCCCGGAATTGGAGAGGCGGCTCGCCGCCTTCGAGGCCGAGGGGGATCTCCTCCGGGCCTACTTTCTCGACGCCGCGGGAGTACTCGCCCTGGAAAGCGCCTCCGCCGCGCTGCGGCGCCTCGCCCGGGACTGCGCCGCCGGAGAGGGGCGCTCCCTTTCCCCAACCCTGCTCCCCGGCTCGGCGCCGGGATGGTCCGTGGAGGGGCAGGAGACGCTGCTCCGCCTCGCGGGAGGCGACCGCCTTGGCATCACCATCACCGAGGGAGCCATGCTCCGCCCTCTCATGTCGGGGTCGTTCCTCCTCGGCGTGGGGGACTTCGAGGGGAAAAAGCATCCCGCCACGCTCTGTACGGGATGCGCGCGCTACGAAACCTGCCTTTGGCGCCAGGTGGAGGGTGAAACGCCCGAACCGGCGGAAAGCGGCAGCGACGCCAGAGAGGAGAAGGCTTGATGACGACGGGAAAGGAACTTGTGCTACAGGCATTGCACTTCCAACCGGTAGAGCGCACCCCCTGGGTCCCCTTCACGGGGGTCCACTCGGCCCGGCTCCTCGAACAGGACGCAACGACCTATCTTCAAGATGCCTCCTCCATCGTGCGGGGGGTGACCCTCGCGGCAGAGCGTACTCTCGCCGACGGCGTCTGCGCCGTCTTCGACCTCCAGGTGGAGGCGGAGCTCCTGGGATGTCGCCTCAAGTGGTCCCCGAACAATCCTCCCGCCGTGGCCTCCCACGTGCTGGAGGAGGGAAAGGCGCTGGCGGACCTGCCCTCCCTCGCGAAGGACCGCGGGCGCATTCCCCTGTGCCTGGAGGCAACCCGGGAACTCGTCCGCACCGTCGGAGACCGACTCGCGGTCTTCTCCCTTCTCTGCGGTCCCTTCACGCTGGCGCTCCATCTGGCGGGGCAGTCCTTCCTCACGGATCTCATCGAAAAACCCGAGTACGCCCAGGAGATCCTCCGCTTCTGCAGCGACACGTCCTGCCGCCTCGCAGCGTGGTATCTCGAGACGGGATCGCCCGTGGTGGCCATCGTGGACCCCATGACGAGCCAGATCTCCCCCCGCCACTTCCGAAAGTTCGTTGCCCCCTGTCTGGAGCCGGTCATCGCCACCATCCGGGAGAAGGGCGGCATCGCCTCGCTCTTCTGCTGCGGCGACGCAACGAAGAATATCGAACTCATGATGCAGTGCGGTCCCCATTCCGTCGCCTTCGATGAACAGGTGGACCTGGCACTGGTGCGGGATCTGGCGAAGAAGCACCGCGTCAGCTTCGAGGGAAACATGCCCCTCACCACAACGCTGCTCTTCGGCTCCCCTCTCGAATGCGCCCGGGATGCGGCAGCGCGGCTCGACATCGGCGGCAAGGAAGGCTACATCCTCTCCCCCGGCTGCGACCTTCCCTTCCACACGCCCCTGTACAACCTGGAGGCTGTGGGGCGGTTCGTCCGTTTCGGCGAACTCCCCCAGGAGACGGCGGGGTTCATCTCCCTCGAACAGGCCCTGGCCGCCGCGGATGAGAGCGGAGAGGAGTTGCAGCCGGTGGAGATCGTCCCCGGAAGAGTCTTCATCGAGATCGTCACCCTCGATTCCGAGGGGTGCGCCCCCTGCCAGTACATGTGCGAGGCCGTGCGGAGCGTGGAAGAACACTACGGAAAGCGGCTCCTCTGGCGGGAGACGCTCATCAAGAGCCTCGCGGGCATCCGCCGCACCCAGAAGCTGGGAGTCTCCACCCTCCCCACGCTGCTCATGAACAACGAGATCGTCTTCGACAATCTCGTCCCCACCCGGGAGGAACTGATTCGGGAGATCGACCGCCGTCTTTCGGGACCCCTGGGAGAGCGCTGAACGAACCGGCTTCGCGCCCCCGCGTCAGGCGGCGTCTTTCTCGTAGGGAACGCCGTCCGTGGCGGGGGCCACCGCCTTTCCCACGAACCCCACGAGGATTGCAAGGGTGAGGATGAAGGGGATCATTGCCAGGAGCTGGGAGGGAACAGGCAGCAGACGCTGCATGTCCGCCCGCCCCATGAAGACCACCAGTCCCTGGGCCGCGCCGAAGAGCAGGCACGCCACCGCCGCTCCCTGGGGCTTCCACTTGCCGAAGATCATCGCCGCCAATGCGATGAATCCCTGTCCGCAGATGAGGGTGGCGCTGAAGCGGGACACCACGGCGACGCTCATGGCGGCCCCACCGAACCCCGCCAGCACGCCACCGGAGACGACCGCGAGGTACTTGAGGCGGTCCACGTCGATGCCCAGGGTGTCCGCCGCCCTCGGGTGCTCTCCCACGGCGCGGAGCCGCAGACCCAGACGAGTACGATAGAGCACGAACCAGAGAACTCCCACCAGGAAAAATCCCACGTAGACCGTGGCGTACTGATTGAGGACCATGTCCCAGAAACCGTTCTGGGGAAAAACGCCGTTCAGAGGGCGTGAGATCTTGGCGTCCAGCGGAAGGGCAAGTGTCTGAGTGGCCCCGTCGAAGAGAAGCCGCGCGCAGAACAGGGAGATGCCGGGGCCGAGAAAGTTCAGGGCAATGCCCGAGACCACCTGGTTCGCCTTGAAGGTCACACAGGCCACGGCGTGAAGCAGGGCCAGAAGTCCTCCCGCGACCCCCGCGGCGAAGAAGCCCAACCACGCGTCCTGCAGGAAATAGCCCACCGCGGCTCCCACGAAGGCGCCGAAGGTCATCATCCCCTCCAGGCCGATGTTCACCACCCCCGCGTTTTCCGAGACAGTGCCCCCGAGCGCCGCATAAAGAAGCGGCGTGGCGTACATGAGGGTCGTTCCCAGGATGAAGGCGACGCTCTCAAGAAACATGCCCTCTCCCCTTCTCTCCGGCGCTCGCCGTCTCCGCTTCTGTCGTCGCTTCCGCGAGCGCTTCTTCCGTGTCTCTTTTCCGTTTCGTTTCCTGGCCGCCGGAAGCGCTCCCTCCTTCGTCGCCTTTCCTCCGCCTCCATCGTTCCGTGAGGAGAGGAACGCATCGCGGCATGGCCACGAAGAAGACGATGGCCCCCATGACGATGTTCACCACTTCCGTCGGAGCCCGAAGAGCAAATTGCAGCTTCGAGCCGCCGTACTTGAGAGCCCCGAAGAGAAATCCGCTGAGAACGCATCCCAAAGGCGTGTTGTTGCCGATGAGCGCCACGGCGATGCCGTCGAAGCCGAAGCCCTCCATGGCGGCGAGTTCCGCCGCCTGCCTCGTCCATCCCAGGACGTGAAACGCCCCGGCGGCCCCCGCGAGAGCTCCCGAAATCGCCATGGAACGGACGACGTTCCGCTTCACGTCGATCCCGCCGTACTCCGCGCAAGACGAGTTGAATCCCACGGCGCGCAGCTCGTACCCGAGGGTCGTCCGATTCAGAATCCACCAACACAGGAAAGCCAGCCCGAGGGCCAGAAAAATGCCCGCGTTGAAGGGCGTGCGGAGCACGTCGCTCCAGAGAGGATTCACCGCCCGCCAGGCGAGCCCCGCCTCGCTGGTCTCCCAGACGCCGAGAATTTCGATGCGCGCCGAGTCCCGGACGAACTCCGTGGCGGTGGCGGCGGCACGGGTGATTCCCGGGCGCGTGACCACAAAGTTGTTGCCGTAGAGGGCGATCCAGTTGAGCATGATCGTGCCGATCACTTCGTTCACACCCCAGCGGGCTTTGAGGAATCCCGCGAGGGCGCCCCAGAGCGCCGCCGCGATCATTCCGGCCCCGGCGGCGGCGACGGCGTGCACCAGCGGTGGCAGCTCCACAAAGGCCCCCGTCAGGGCCGCCGCCAGGGCGCCGAGGATGAACTGTCCCTCCGCGCCGATGTTGAAGAGCCCCGTGCGGAAGGCAAAAGCTACAGAAAGCCCTGTGAGAATCAGCGGCGTCGCGTAGATGACCGTATAGGCCATGTAGCTCGGCCTCGAAAAGATGCCCCGGAAGACCACCGAGAATGCCCGGAAGGGATCGTACCCCGCTGCGGCGAGAAAGAGCCCTCCCACGACGAATCCCATCGCCACCGCGAGGAGCGTCACTGCAAGCGGCGCTCCCCGGCGGCGCTCCTTTCCCGGAGAAGTCACCATGCGCATCGCGCCTCCCCTCGCACGAGCATGCTACGCCGCTCCGCTTCGCCGTCAAGAACTGCCGGCGCAGGTGACGGTCGCCGCTTTAAAGCGGTCCCCGGAACGCACCCTCGCACAGCCGCACCTTCCAGGCCATACAGGGAGGATTCAGGACGTGCGCACATCCGCATTCCTCCCGCCCGCCATGAGAAGCCCCAGGGTGCTCTCCTCCGCCTCGTTCCGGTCCAACACTCCCGTGATGCACCCTCCGCAGATCACGGCGATGCGGTCCGCCAGAGCGAGGATCTCCTCCAGCTCCAGAGAGACCAAAAGCACCGCCTTTCCGCGGTCCCGTTGCGCCGCAAGCACGCGGTGCACGTATTCGATGGCTCCCACGTCGAGCCCCCGAGTCGGCTGAGCGGCGATCAGCAGCTCCGGATCGGACGACACTTCCCGGGCGATGATCACCTTCTGCTGGTTTCCCCCGGAGAGCGCTTTTGCCGGGTGCTCCGTCGCAGGAGGCCGCACGTCGAAACGCCGGATCAACTCCTCCGCGAAGACCCGAATGGCCTTCCGGTCCAGAATGCCCCGCTTCGAGAAAGGTTCCCGGCGCACCCGTTCGAGCACCAGGTTCTCCGCCACGGAAAAGTCCGCCACAAGCCCTCGGCGCTGCCGGTCCTCCGGAATCGTGGCGATCCCCCTGTCCAGGATCTCCCGGGGAGAACGGTTCGTGATCTCTTCCCCCCGGAAGAACACGCCTCCCGACTCGACGCGCCGCAATCCCGTCAGGGCCTCCACCAACTCGCTCTGACCGTTGCCGTCCACGCCGGCAAGCCCGAGGATCTCCCCGGCCCGCACCTCCAGGGAGAGCCCCTTCAGACGCGGAAGTCCCCGGTTGCACCGCACCCGAAGATCCTTCACGGTAAGGACGGCCTCCCCGGGTCGGAAAGGCCCCTTCGCCACCGCGAAGCTCACGGGGCGCCCCACCATCTTCTCCGCCAGATCACCCTCCGACACGGCGGCCACCTCCACCGTATCGATCCACCTGCCTCTGCGGATGATGGTGCAGCGATCCGCCATGGCCTTGATCTCCCGGAGCTTGTGGGTGATCAGGAGCACCGACCGTCCCTCGGCGGTGAGATTGCGCAGGATCTCCCCGAGAAAGAGCACCTCCTGGGGCGTGAGCACCGCCGTGGGCTCGTCGAGAATCAGAAGTTCCGCGCCCCGGTAGAGCGCCTTCAGAATCTCCACGCGCTGCTGCATCCCCACGGAGATGTCCGAGATCTTCGCCTCCGGGTCCACCTCCAGACCGTACTGCTCCGAGAGGCGGCACACCTCCTCCCGGGCCCGCCGCATGTCCAGAATGCCCAGGCATCCCTTCGCCGGCTCCCTTCCGAGCACGATGTTCTCCGCCACCGAAAAGGGATTCACGAGCATGAAGTGCTGGTGCACCATGCCGATCCCCCTGGAGATGGCCACGTTCGGATCGGTCATGCGGACCAGCTCGCCCCGGATCCGGATCTCTCCCGATGTGGGCTGGTACAGGCCGTAGAGCTGGTTCACCAGGGTGGTCTTACCCGCACCGTTCTCCCCCAGAAGGGCATGCACCTCTCCGCGGCGCACCGCAAGATCGATGGCGTCGTTGGCGGTGAAGGATCCGAAGCGTTTGGTGATGCGCCGCATCTCCACCATCTCCGCCGCGGTCCCACCGTGCGCCGGGCCAGGCCCGCCGGGCGTGCACCCCTTTCTCTCCCCCAGATCCGCTCCCGTCCCGGAACCGGCCACGAGGCAACCTCCTTCGACATGCGGGCACACCGCACACATCCGTTTCTCCTGCGGCAAAAGGGCGGCCTGTGCAGGGCCGCCCTTTTGCGACGAAAGGAAAAGACACTTCTTCCGGGGTGCTCTTCCTACTTCACCTCGAAGGTCGCGAAGGTCTCCTTGGAGAAGGGCACCACGATCTCTCCGGCGATGATGCGCGCCTTGAGCGCCTCCACATCGGCCAGAAGCGCCGCGTCCACATGCTTCGACGTGGTGGGGGCGATGTCCACACCACCCTCGGCGAGTCCGTAGGAGATGGTGCTTCCCCCCTGCCATTTTCCCTCGACGAGATCCTTCGCCACGTTGAAGATCGCGTTGTCTACCCGCTTCATGGCACTGGTGAGCACATTGTCCGGCGCGAGGTAGTTCTGGTCGCGGTCCACGCCGATGGCCCACTTGCCCTGTTCCTTCGCTGCCTCGATGACACCGTCACCCGCGCCGCCAGCAGCATGGAACACGATGTCCGCCCCCTGCTGATACATGCTGTTGGCGATGCTCTTGCCCTTCGCCGCGTCAGTGAAGGACTCCGCGTACTGACCGAGCACCTCCACGTCCTTGCCCGCCTGCATTACCCCGGCCCGGTAGCCGTATTCGAAGCCCCAGATCACCGGGAAGGACATGCCGCCCACAAAGCCGACCTTGCCGGTCTTCGTCATCCTGCCCGCGATGTACCCCACCAGGAAGGACGCCTGTTCCGCCTTGAAAACCACGCCGACGAGGTTCTTCGGCGTCTCGTCCCAGGCGAAGTCGATGATGGCGTACTTCTGGTCGGGGTTCTGCTTCGCCGCGCCCAGCACCACGTCGGCCATCTTGAAGCCGATTCCCCAGATCAGGTCCGTTCCCGCGTCGAGGAGCGTCTCCAGGTTCGGCCCGTAGTCCGCATCCTGCTTCGACTCGATGTAAGCGGCCTTCACATCCAGCTCCTTCTCCGCCCGCTGCAATCCCTCCCATGCGGACTGGTTGAACGACTGGTCGTTCACGCCTCCCACGTCGGTGATCATGGCGACGGACAGCTCCGCCGAAGCGACGCCCGGCGCCAAGACGACCGACACCGCAAGAACGAACATGCCCAGGACGGCGACGACACCCCCCATCCCCCGGAAGAAACGCCCTCCCGCTCCTGTTCCTGTTCCTGTTCCGTTTCCACAGATGTGCGTTCGCATGACTTGCCATCGTCCTTTCGTTCTTCCATCGCCATCGCTCCGGGGCAAGGAAACGCTCTCGCTCTCCGGAGCCGTCCACCGGTTCGTTCCATACCGCTCGCCACTATGCTACCGCTTCGAAGGCGAACATGCAAGACGAATAGTCAGCTTCCCGATGCTCCCCTTTCTCCGTTGCGCCTCCGCGCCGGAAACAACCGTCTCTGCGGCGTTTCCACCAGAAGAACGCGCTTTCCGGACCTCGCCCCGCGTCCGTCCGTCAACGCCGGACGAGGCCCGGAAGCTCCTTCTCTGCAGCACGCTTCCTGCGGAATCCCTCCAGGCGGTCAGGCCGAAAGATGTCCCCTCCGGGGAAGAGCCTCGATGATGGCAGCCCCGGAAGACGTTCCCAGGCGGCTTGCCCCAGCGTCGAGCATCAGGAGGACATCCTCCAGAGTGCGGATGCCCCCCGAAGCCTTCACCCCCATGCGGTTGCCCGCAGTGCGCCGCAGGAGCCGCACGTCCTCCACCGTGGCGCCGCCTTTGCCGAACCCCGTGGAGGTCTTCACGAACAGTGCTCCGGCCCGTTCCGCCGCGCCGCAGGCGGCCACCTTCTCGCCGTCGTCGAGAAGACAGGCCTCGATGATCACCTTCACCAGCGCTCCCGCTCCCCGGGCACATTCCGTGACGGCCCGGATGTCCTCTTCCACGCCGGAGAGATCACCCGCCTTGAGAAGTCCCACGTTGAGCACCATGTCGAGTTCCCGGGCACCGTCCTGAAGGGCGAGGAATGCCTCCTGGGCTTTGACGGCGGGGAGGTTAGCTCCCAGCGGAAAGCCGACTACCGTGCACACCGCCACATCGCTCCCCGAAAGATGTTCCGCCGCAAACGCCACGTAGCAGGGATTGACGCAGACCGACGCGAAGTGGTAGTCCGTCGCTTCCTCACAGAGCCGGCGAATGTCCTCCGGCGTGGCCCCAGGATGCAACAATGTCGAATCGATGATTCCCGCCAGCGTCTCCCTGGTCCAGCCGTTTCCGCTTGCCTCCATACGCCCTCGCACCTCCCCTTGCCGCTTCCGGTCATTTCGACCAACCATGCCCGACTCTCTCCGCACACTGCGTCTGAGCGCTTCTCCTCCGTCGCCTCTGCGGCGAAGGGCTTCCTCCCGGAAAATCCCTCGCTCCTGACGCATTCCAGCAACAGATAGGGACTTCCGGCATCTTGACTTTTCTCCCGTCCCGAAGAAGAATCTGTCGTCGGCCTTCTGCGCCGGGACCCGCATCACGATCCTCCGGGACCCTCGCGCACATTGCCGCCGCAGACGCAAACGAGACGAAAGGGGCTTCTTCATGGAAACGTCTCTTCCCTCGCACTGGAACAAACCGGTTCGTCCCGCGCCGGAACGGACAAAAGCTCGTGGTCTCTATCCGGCATGGCAACGGTGTTTTCTCATCCTCGCCATTCTAGCACTGACTGATCCTCTTTGCTGTATTTCATGGGCACAGAGTCCTTCTTCCTCCACTTCTCCCGCGCAGCACATGGCGGCCCGCCAGGCCTACGATGAGGGAATCGACTTCCTTCGGCGCCGACGCATCGACGACGCCGTCGCGGCCTTTCGCCGTGCTGTGGACGCCGACGCGGACTTCGCCGCAGCCTGGGCAGAACTCGGGCTCGCGCTCGAAGGGCTCGAGCGCCACGAACAGGCTGCGGACGCTCTGGAGCAGGCGCTGGTTCTCCGCCCGGACTACTCCATCGCCCGGTACATCCTCGGCACCGCCTGCAACGCCCTGGGGAGGTGGAGCAACGCCCTGGGATGCTTCGAGGAGATACTCTCCAGGCACCCCTCCTTCGTCGCCTATCCGGAATTCCACTACCAGCGGGGATGCGCCCTCATGGGGCTGCACCGGTGGGACGACGCGGCGGAAAGCATGTGCGAGGCCATTCGCATCAATCCGAACTACAGCCAAGCCCACTGGGAGCTGGCGCGCATCTACGACATGCTCGGTTTCGCCCCCCTGAGCGAGGAGGCCCATCGCACCGCCCTGCGCCTCGATCCCTCCCTGCGGCATCCCGCCGGCCTTCCCGGGCTGGAGGAAGCACCGACGCTCCCCGCCGCCGCGGCAGCGACGGGAACGACGGTTCTGGGCAAGTGACACGGCACATCGCGTGCCATTGATCGTTTCCGGAGGAATCCCATGAAAAAAACGAACGCCGTGCGGCTTCTGGACAAGCTGGGTATACCCTACGAACTGATGGAATATCCCGTGGACGAAGAAGACGTGAGCGCCGAGAACGTCGCCTCCAAGGTGGGCATGCCGCTGGAGCGCGTCTTCAAGACTCTCGTGGCCAGAGGCGACCGCACGGGTGTGCTCGTGGCATCCATTCCCGGCGGCGCGGAGCTGGATCTGAAGAAACTCGCCGCCTTGAGCGGCAACAAGCGGGTGGAACTGGTAGCCCTCAAGGAAGTGCAGCCCCTCACGGGATACATCCGCGGGGGCGTCTCCCCTCTGGGCATGAAGAAGACCTACCCCTACTTTCTCGATGAAAGCGCGTTCCATGCGGACCCCGGAAGCTGGAGCACCGTTCCCGTCTTTCCTCTCGGCGGACGCATTTCCGTGAGCGCCGGAGTCCGGGGCTGCCAGATCGTCCTGGAGCCCGAGGACCTGCGCCGTGCCACCGGCGCCGTTACGGGAGACCTGATCCACTCATCCTGATGGAGCATACTCTCCGGGGGCGCGTTCACGCCCCCGCGCCGCCCATCTCCGCCTGTACCCATAGAGCCTGGGCCGCCGCACCCACCGCTGCGGCGAGGCTCCCCAGCTCACTCACCCGCAGCTCCACCTTCCCCTTGAAGGGCAGTGCGAGATAAGGCTCCACCCTGGGCCGCAATGCATCGAGGAATCCCTCACCCCGGCTCAGCCCTCCGCCGAGGATGATCGCCTGGGGATCGAAGATGTGCGCCACCGAGGCGACGGACCGCGCATAAGAGTCGAGCAGGCGGTCCCAGACGGGAGCGGCCCGTCCGTTCCGCTCGCCCCAGAGCATCCGAAGATCCGGAACAAGGCCGAGTTCCCGGGCGTGGCGCTCTCCGGGGTCCGCGCCGCCCACCGCCTCCAGGTGCCCCACACCGCCGCATCCGCACTGCTCGAAGGCGCCAACCACCATGTGCCCGATCTCACCCCCCATGCCGCTGCTTCCCAAAAGCAGGCGTCCCCCCAGGACGATGCCGCCGCCGATGCCCGTTCCCAGCGTGAACACCACATAGTCCGAAAACCCCCGGGCCGCACCGCCCCACCCCTCGCCCAAAGCGTAGCAGTTGGCATCGTTCTCCAGAACGACAAAGCGCCCGAGCTTCTCCGCGAGAAGACGCCGCAGAGGCACCCCCGCCCATCCGGGAAAGTTCGGCGGTTTGAGGGCGTGCTCCCGCTCAAGATCCAGCATGCTCGGGACCCCCACCCCCACGGGGACATTCCTCGGAGCAAGGCGATCCGCAATATTCCGGATCTGGTCCGTTACATCTTCCAGCGCCCTGCCCGGCGCCGTCGCCTCCTCCAGGGACTCCTCCACCACTCCGTCCGCAACACGGGCGGCAAAGATCTTATGTCCTCCCAAGTCCATCCCCACCGCGCATCCCGAAATGTCAGGCAGCCCGCCTCCGTGCCGTATCATCCTCCCGCCTCCCTTCCCGTCCAGTATACCCAAAGAGCACCGTTTCAACGGTTCCTTTGGATTTTCCGGGGATGTCCCCGCTGCAAAAACGGATGCGCGGCCATTTCTCTTTTGCACCAAACATCGTTTTCCCCGAAGAGAGACTGGTGACGCAAAGGGGGAAAAAGCGACACAGCCCCGCTTCTGGAACGGGGCTGTTCCTGTTACAGGCCTTTCGCAAAAACATTCCGACATCCGTTTTCACACCCGTCGCCGCTGCTACCATCACTGCCACAGTCTCACCGATACACCTTCCGTAACGATTCCCGTTTCCGCGCCCGCAGGGCCATTCACGACCACGGTGAACTCCGTCAACCAGACAAAGCCGACAACCCGTGATGTACCAGAGAACATGACGGCCTCCTGGCGCCGCCTGCTGCTCTTGGCACTCTTCGTGCCGAGCAAAACATTCTACATAAGCACGAAAAAATCGAGCAAACTAAAACAAAACCATATTTTAATAATAGCAATTTATTCTTTAGTATACTTATCATATTTTTTAAAATAAACTGATCCAATCTGCACATTTTTGGAGAGAGTGCAACTTTCAAGAACTCCGGAATCGTCAAAAGAAATCAAGTTGGAAGAACCACCCTTGCAAGGGACTCCCTGTATGCACAAATCACTATTCGAGTACATTGTTTTTATTTTTCCATTATAGTAAAAACTATGCCTTATTCCTTCAGGACCCAATCTACTTCCGCTCAAAGAGTATCCGTGTATATTCAACATATAAGGGAAAGAGCACGAAAAATACTCTTTATGATATTCGATCCATGTATTTTCGGGAATCCATATTCCATGGAAATACACGGATTCACCGAGGTATCCAGCAACTACCGAATAGTCCCGCTCTAAATGCACCCAGTCTTTATAGCAATAGCCTCCTATTTTTTCTTTTTTACTTAATTTACATATAATTTTCCCGCTTGACGTTACCCTTGACTTTTCACATGTCATTCCGTTTATGATTTTATCCGTCTCCCACTTCGGCATAGAAAAAGCAGCGACAAGAATAAAAAAAAGACACAGCGCAACACAAACTCGTCGAGTCATCGTCAATCCCACTCCGTGAGGGTCGTGTTTCGCTCGGGGCGGCTGCCTCCGAAGTTTTAGCCCCCGTCAGGCTTCATGCCGAACCTTTCTGGGCTGCAGCAGAAAGCTGTTGACAACCGCCAGAAAGAGTTCCGGCGCATCCTTGTGCACCTCGTGCCCGGCGAAAGGCACATTGAAAAAACTTGCCCCTTCGATCCTCTCGCACAACTCCACCGCTTCGTTCAGGGAGAAAAGATGATCTCCATCACCGCGCACGATCAGGCTTGGCGCAGTAATCCCAACAATCTCCGCATCCGGATAACCTGTAGTCGTCTGATCCGTCCAGAGAGCGACCACCGCTTTGACAAGAGCATCGAAATCCGGCGCCGGATTGACGGCCTTGTAATACTCCACGGAGTCGGGAAACATCTCGATCCACATGTCGGCCGTCAGTCCGTCCAACATCTCGAATACCGGACCATCCGCCTCCAGCTTCCACTCCGCGCCGATGGTAACGAGCGCTTCGATTTTCGCCGGGGTCTTGGCGGCAATGCGATACGCCACGATACCGCCATCGCTGAAACCAAGCAGTGCGCAGGAACGAACGCCCAAATGGTCGAGAATGCGCTCCACATCCTCCTGATATTGCCGGTAGGTCAACGGAGCGGAACCGAGCGTGGATTTGCCGTGCCCTCTGAAATCAATGCCGATGAAGTGGAATTGCTTGGGCAGCTTGTCGAGAATGGCGTTGAAATCGGTCAGAGTGCCCAAACCACCATGGAGCAGAACCAGAGGTTTCCCCGCAGGATCTCCGACGACTTCAAAATACAGCCTGGCATCGCCTATCTGGAGATATTGCCCGGAGCAATGCGTAAAACGGGACATGGCACACCCTCCTCAACTCGCGATGTAACATCCGCTCCCGAAAACTCGGTTTGTCGAAAACGCTTCGACCTGATCTCACTCGCCTTTTGATGAAAGCTCTGACAAGCGAGCAAATTAAGGTGGCCCTCTTGTTCCGACCATGTCGGTGCCAAAGTTAGCTAAAGTCAGACGGCTGTGGTCCCCTGTTCGCAAAGTAAATCTCCTGCGGCAGTCAGTATCCCCACGAGAAGTGCGACCTCTCGCCGTTGTAGAAATTCAGGTATTCCTTAGCTTGGAAAAGTGGTCTAGTTTTTGGGGTCCACTCTAAATACCTCTTCAGGCATCAGGGAATAAGCAATCAAAAATGAGCAAGATTGTTGCCGTCTCCAGGCAATAGCAACTAAGAATTTTTTATAATAATTTTTATCTTTTAGACATAAGCTCTCTGGTTTTTATGAACTAGGTCCGTGTACTCCATACTAATCGCGTCGTGATGCTTGTCAAGAGATGCGTCGCATTTTTCTGAGATCGCCTGAAATCCTCGGTACGCATTTTCTCCCATCCATGTGAATCGAGAGAAGCCATCGCAAGCAAACTTAGTCGCAGGGACAGAGGGCGTTGGAGAAGACGCCTCGCCGGCCCTCTGCCCTGGAATCTGCGCCTTAGGGTCGCATCGCACATCTTCTCTTCCCGCTCCACAACGAACAGGGAGGGGTTCCCCCGGAACGTTTCCGGGGGAACCCCTCCCTGTGGTCTCGCTTTATTTGATCTGCGTCATGATCTTGCGCAGCGCCGTTTTCGCTGCTGCACCCCTGTGTTTGTCTTCCGGCCAAATCAGCCGAGGATGGCCTTCAGGTCCTCCTCGGGGGTGGTGATGGGCATGAGGTTGAACTTCTCCTGGAGTACCGCCAGCACGGGGGGCTTGACGAAAGCGGGCAGGGAGGGACCGATGCGCATGTTCTTCACACCCAAGTGCAGCAGGGAGAGGAGAATGCACACGGCCTTCTGCTCGTACCAGGAGAGCACCAGCGACAGGGGCAGACCGTTCACGTCGGTCTGGAACGCCTCGGCGAGAGCCATGGCGATGCGCACCGCCGAATAAGCGTCGTTACACTGTCCCACGTCGAGCAGACGGGGAATGCCCTCGATGTCGCCGAAATCGAGCTTGTTGAAGCGGTATTTGCCGCAGGCGAGGGTAAGGATCACGCAGTCCGACGGTATCTGCTTCGCCAGATCCGTGTAGTAGCTGCGCCCCGGCTTCGCTCCGTCGCACCCGCCCACGAGGAAGAAGTGGCGTATCTTGCCCGCCTTCACCAAGTCGATGACCTTTCCGGCGGCACTCATCACGGCGTTCCGCCCGAACCCGACCAGAATGCGGTGCTCCGGCTCGTCCTCGGCAAACCCAAGTGCAGCAAGGGCGGCCTCGATGACCGGGGAGAAGTCCTTCTCCGGGCCGATATGGGCGGCTCCCGGCCAGGCCACGAGCCCCGTGGTGAAGATTCTCCCCAGATAGCTGTCCTTGGGTTTCTGAATGCAGTTGGTGGTCATGAGGATGGGTCCGGGAAACGCATCGAACTCCTCGCGCTGGTTCTGCCAGGCACTGCCGTAGTTTCCCGCGAGGTGGGAATATTTCTTCAACCCCGGATAGGCCAGGCAGGGAAGCATCTCCCCGTGGGTATAGATCTTTATGTCTTTTCCTTCGGTCTGCCGGAGGAGCAGCTCCAGATCGCGGAGGTCGTGCCCCGAGACGAGGATGGCCTTGCCCTTCACGGGAGTCACCCGAACACTCGTCGGCTCGGGATGGCCGTAGGTTTCCGTGTTGGCACCGTCGAGGAGTTCCATGACCCGGATGTTCCACTTGCCCGCGTCGAGAGCCTTTCCGGTGAGTTCCTCCACCGTGAACGTCTCGGCACTGAGGAAATCGAGGAAGTCGTGGAAGAAGCCCATCACGTCGTCGTCCACATGGCCGAGCACGGCGGCGTGATCCGCATAGGCAGCGCTTCCTTTGAGCCCCAGAAGCACCAGGTCGTGCAGCCCCTGCACCACCTCGCCCCGTTTCTCGGCGAACGCCTCGGGATTGACCTCGCCGCCCTGGCGGATCAGACCGCTCCGGTCAGGCGCGAGTCCAAAGGCAGCGGGGCCGCCAAGCACCTCAGGAGTCTTCCTCGCTTTGGCGCAGGCATCCTCGTAGAGTTTCTTCGCCTCGGCACGTACCGCCTCGGCCCTGCGAATCATGGTCTCCATGCGCTCTTCGTCGAAGTTGACGTTGGTAATAGTGGTAAAAAGCGCCTCCACGACGAACCGGTCGATCCCGGCATCCTTCACCCCAAGCCGCCGAGCACGGGCGGCGTACATGGAAACCCCCTTGGTCACGTAGAGCAGCACATCCTGCAGATCCGCCACCTCCGGACTCTTGCCGCACACGCCCCAGGCCGTGCATCCCGTTCCCTTTGCCGTCTGTTCGCACTGGTAACAGAACATGAAATCATTCCCCCTTCGCTCTCGAAAGATATACCTACCCCTGCCTGCGGAAACGGTACCGCGTCGTTCCGTCCTCCAGAATCTCCCCGCGAATGCCAACACGCACCAAACGCAGGTCCAGATCACGTCCCACCTGCTCCACCGCATTCTCCACCAACCGCTTCAACCCGCCGCAACAGGGAACTTCCATATAGATGACCGAAATCGATGGTGTCGCGTTAGCTTCTATGATAGCAGCTATCTTTTCTTGGTAAAAGGCAGCATCGTCCAGTTTGGGGCATCCCACAAGGCAAACCCGGTTCGGCCCCCGCAGAAAGGTTGCGTGGAAATCGGGATGGGCAAAGGCGGTGCAGTCTGCGGCCATCACCAGATGCGCGCCCTGCAGGTAGGGGGCGTTCACGGGAACGAGCTTGAGCTGCACGGGCCAGTTGGCGAGTTCGGACACCGCACTTCGCGGCGCTTCGTCGGCGGTCCGATGCTCCTCCCGGAGCGGTTCTCCTCTCTGCGCCAGAGATCGTGCGGCCGTACCGGGACACCCTTTTCCGCGCTCTCCCGGAGTGCTCCGCAGACCCCGTACCGCCGTTCCAGGGCAACCGCAAGACAACGTCTCTCCCGAGACGACCGATCCAGAGAGGGGCTCCGTCTCTTTTCCGTCCGAAGTCCGGGCCGCCAGGTGGCGCTTCACCGCCTCTTCGTCATAGGGAGCGGCCTCGCGCTCCACAAAGGTGATGGCGCCGCGGGGGCACTCGCCGATGCAATCCCCGAGTCCGTCGCAGTAGGAATCACTCACGAGCTTCGCCTTGCCGTCCACGATGCGGATCGCTCCCTCGTGGCAGGCGTCGGCACAAAGGCCGCACCCGTCACATTTGCTCTCGTCGATCTCGATGATCCGCCGCACGTTCTTTCCCATTGTTCATGCCCTCCCTCTCAGGTCCGCAAGGGTCTTTTTCTGCAGATACGCCACGAATTGCCGGGTCAGGTCCGCGAGAAGCCCGCCGAAGATGCAGCTTCCGAAGGGGCACTCGGTCCGACGGAGAAGGCAGGAGTTCTCTCGGGGAACTCCTTCCATGGCCAGGTAGATCTGAAACAGCGTTATCTCCTCGGGAGCCCTGGCGAGGGCAAAGCCTCCCCGGGGACCTCGGGTGGAAACCACGAGGCCTTCCTTGACAAGGCGCTGGAAGACCTTCGCCAGATGGGCCTCGGAAGCGCCCGTCGCGGCGGCCATGTCCTTCACGCTCATACGCCCTTCCGGCCCCGCGAGCAATCCCATGCCGTGGAACGCCAGAGACACCGCCTCGGAAATCTGGACCACCATACTCATGGCTGCCCCCTTTCTATTTAGGAAAAACAATACCTGAATACCTGTTTCTTGTCAAGCGCATTCGACATGACCCAAAATTCGTTTTTCGACAAGGGCGTCTTTCCAGAAAGACGTTTTTAAGGGTATTTTTCCAGTTTTCGGGGAACATTGCCGAAACTGCAGATGTGGTATCCTAAGGGGAGCAAAGGAGGTGATGCCCATGGATGCGATCAACGCGATCCACTCCGCGAATGCCGCGGGAACGGCCGTGCAGATTCAGATGGCCGTGACGAACAAGATCATGGACACGACTACGGCACTGCAGCAAGACATGATTTCGCAGCTCTTTGCCAGTGTGGGCATCGGCAGAAACCTCGACGTGATGGGTTGAGGCTCCCCCATCCCAAAAGCGGGGTCCCCTAGGGGACCCCGCTTTCGTCGTCAACGCATTCTTTCCCTAAGACACTCTTCTTCCGATGCGTTCTCCCGTTCCTCCGTACCTCTCGCGCTGTCCTTCCTCCGCACTTCCTCACTCAGGGGGCACAGGTCCACCGCACCGAGGCAAACGTCTCTGGCGAAACCACAAGGAGCACATGAGTCTCCTCGGGGGGAACATCGGTCCGGGCAAGCTCCACGAAGGATCCGTCCCCGCAGCGCATCACCGCCGACAGGAACTCCGTCTCCTTCCGGTTGTCCATGCCGATCACGAAGGAACCGTCCTCGCGCAGCAAAAAACCCCGTTCCTCGAAGGCATCCTCCGCCGCATCGTTTCCGACGACAAGGGCGATTCGAGAGGTCTCCACCGTCTCTCCCTCCGGAAAGGCGAGAAGTCCCGCAACTTTCCTGGGAAAGCGGGCAAAAAGGGAATTGGCTGCTTCCCCCGAAGCGAATTCCACGGAGAGAGGACCGGAATCCATTCCGTAGACGTAGGGAACGCGGAGCGTGAAGGGGGACGTATTGTCCACGGCCTGCCGCGTGCCGTCGGGAAAGCGCACCGTGCACTGTCCTTTCAGGTTCTGCCCCCGGATGTGGAGGAAATTCGTCACGGGGTCGGCATTCACCCGCAGAAGCAAAGGGGTTTCCTTCCCCGCGTTGAACACCCCAGCGGGAATGAAGTGCCTGGGAAAGGCGCCGATGTTCTTCACCGCGTCCGCCGACGCGGGCGAGGGATCGCCCGCGACCTTCCGGGTGATCCAGTTCTTGACCATGGTGTAGCGCGCCTCCAGGCTGAGGCTTCCCTCAAGGCTCACCAGGACCCGTTCCCCCGGAGCGAATCCGGAGGGCCACACAAAGCGGACCGCATCGGCGCTCACCGCCCGGGGCACCACGGCAACCTGGGAACGCTCTCCGTGGAGCACCACCTTCACGGTGCCGATGCGCTTTTCGTCCAGGCGAAAGGTACTCGCCCCCCGGGACGCGGGATTCTCCAGAAGGAGCATTTCATCGCCGGGATGGGCCGCACAGGTCCAGTACCAGTCTCCCGGGTCCTCCGGATCGGCGATCCGCGTGCTGCCGAGTCCGAGGGTTTCGTTTTTCAGATACACCGAAAAGGGCTCTTCTCCCGTTTCCCCGAAGGCCGCACCGGCACCTCCTCCGGGTACGGACGCCCCCATCAGCAGAAAAATCCACAGAGTGAGCAAACGCAACAACATTCGCGCCACGGGCAACCCCCTCCTTATCCTCCGAAAAACAAACGCTCTTTCTCCTAGACTTCTCCCGGGAAGCGGACTTTCTGTGGCAACGCGCCGCCTTGTCGGCACCATCCGCCGATCCGGCTCTTCTTCTCCCGCCCCTCCGCCTGTCCGCACGAGCTTTGCTCACCGGCGTCATTCTAGCATTGCCGGAACGAGGCACCTCCGCCACATGACGGAAACGCCGCTCCGCCTCCGCAAGCGCCCGCACACGCAAAGCGTCTCTTCACGAACGCGGCACAAAGCAAAAAACCTCCCCCCTCGCCATGAGCCGGGCAAGGGAGGAGGCATAAAGGGTCGTTCCTGTCGTGGCTGGTTCAAGAGCCTCGGGATGCGCTTTCCCTCGGTGGGGGTGTTTCCCGCCCGGGCTGGGTTCCGTCAGCAAAGAGCCGTGGAGACCTTCGGCGTGTTCAGGTCCGACACTTCCGAAAAAAGCCGCACGCAGAGGAATGTCCGGGCGCATCGAGAGGTGCCCCCTTCAGCTTAAAACCCCTCCTGGGCAGTCCGGGCGATAATCTCCTCCTGATGATGAATGTCCAGGTCCACGAAATAGTCGCTGTATCCGGCGACGCGCACCAACAGGTCCCGGTATTCCAGGGGGGTCTTCTGGGCGGCCCGGAGCGTCTCCGTGTCCACCACGTTGAACTGGATGTGGTGCCCGCCGAGGCGGAAATAGCTCCGCACGAGCTGCGCGAGCTTTTCAAGCCCCTCCTCCCCGGCGAGGACCGAGGGAAGGAAGCGCTGGTTCAAGAGCGTTCCGCCGGACTTGATCTGGTCCATCTTGCCCAGGGACTTGATCACCGCCGTGGGGCCCTTGCGGTCCGCCCCGTGAGAGGGCGACGTGCCGTCCGACTCGGGCAGATGGGCAAAACGTCCGTTGGGCGTGGCGCCGAGCTTCTTGCCGAAGTAGATATGGCAGGTTGTGGAGAGCATGTTCAGATGGTAGGTGTCTCCCTTGGTGCTCGGCTTGCCGTCGATGGTGCGGAAGAGCGAGTCGTAGACCCGGCGCATGATACCGTCCGCGTAGTCGTCGTCGTTGCCGTAGAAGGGGGTGCGGTTGAAAGCAAAGAGCCGAAGCTGTTCCTCCCCCTCCCAGTTCTTCGCCAGAGCACCGAGCAATGTCTCCATCGGAACCGTCTTCTCCTCGAAGACATGCTTCTTCAGGACGGACATGCTGTCCGTCACGGTGCCGATGCCGCAGCACTGGATGTAGGTCGTGTTATACCGGGGGCCGCCGTTGTAATAATCCTTCCCCTTTTCGATGCAATCGGCGATGACCACCGAGAGGAAGGGCGCGGGGGCATACCGGGCGTACATGCGCTCCAGGTAGTTGTTCACCTGGATTTTCGTGTCCACCACGAAGGCGAGCTGTTTCTCGAAGGCCGCATAGAGGTCGTCGAAGGAGGCGAAGGTGCGGGGATCCCCCGTTTCCATGCCGATCTTCTTTCCCGACAGGGGGTCCGTGCCATTGTTGAGCACGAGTTCAAGCACCTTGGGCACGTTGAGATACCCCGTGAGAAGATAGGCCTCCTTGCCGAAGGCGCCGGTCTCGACGCAGCCGCTGGTGCCGCCCTCACGGGCGTCCTCCGGCGTCTTGCCCACGCGGACCTGCTCCATGACCACCACGTCGGCGTTGAAGAGCGAGGGATAGCCCAGACCATTCCGGATGACCCGCCCCGCTGCCTTGAGGAGGCGGTCCGGAGTCTTGGTGCTCACCTGCACGTTCCCCTGGGGCTGGAGAAGGCGCAGCTCGTCCATGACCTCCAGGACGATGTAGGAGACCTCGCTGGACCCGTCGGAACCGTCGGGGCGCAGTCCGCCCAGGTTGATGTTCGTGAAGTCGTTGTAGGTACCGCTCTCGGCGGCGGTAACGCCCACCTTGGGAGGCGCGGGGGTGTTGTTCACCTTGATCCAGAAACAGGAGAGCAGCTCCTTGGCGCAGTCCCGGTCGAGCGTTCCCGCGGCGGTCTCCGCCTCGTAGAAGGGAGCGAGGTGCTGGTCCAGGTGTCCCGGACTCATGGCGTCCCAGCCGTTCAGCTCCGTGATGGTCCCGAGATGGACGAACCAGTACATCTGCAGCGCCTCCCAGAAGGTTCGCGGCGCGTGGGCGGGTACATGGCGGCAGACCCGGGCGATCTGGAGCAGCTCCTCCTTGCGAAGAGGATCCTTCTCCGAGGCGGCCATCTCCTCCGCAAGGGCGGCATGACGCTCGGCGAAGAGAATCGCCGCGTCGCAGGAGATGTCCATGGCCTTGAGTTCCTCGTCCTTCTCCGTCGCCTCGGGATCGTTCAGGAAATCCAGAGCGGCCCTTGCCTCGGCGATCTCTTTCTTGAAGTCCAGCATGCCCTTGCGGTAAATGGTTCCGTCGAGCGAGGTGTGGCCGGGAGCCCGCTGCTCCATGAACTCCGTAAAGAGCCCCGCCTCGTAGAGGTCCTTCCATCCCTGGGGAATCTCCGCGAAGGCGCGGTCGCGCATGCTCCGCCCCTGCCAGTAGGGAATCACCACGTTCCGGTAGAGTTCCACATCCTTGGGATCGACGAGGTAACGCTGCATCGACCTGGTGTTGAGCACCTCAAGATCCTCCACGGAATGGCAGGTCAGCTCGGGAAAGGTGGAGACTGCCTTTGGAGCCGGGCCGCGCTCGCCCACGACGAGTTCGTCCTCTCCGATGTAGATAGTCTTCTTCTCACAGAGATTCTTGAAATTCAGCGCCCGAAGCACGGGAACGGAATACCGCCCCGCGTTCTCCCGGTAGAACTCCGTCACGAGCACCGCCCTTTCGGCGGAAAAGCTCGGAGCGGTCTCGAAACTCAGGTGCCGCAGCCGTTTTACTCGTTCGTTCATGATTCTCATCCTCCGATCGTCACACTCAGGCCGCTTCGGGACAACAGTTCCGCCGCCCGCTCCATCTCCTCCGAAGACGGCGTTGCAAGGCTGGAAAGCGCGTAGGTCCTGCCGAGCTTCCGGTATTTGTCCCGTCCGCTCGGATGGTAGGGAAGCAACGAAACCTTCCGGACGCTCTGCAGCGTCGTCACAAAGGCTCCGGTATCGCACAGGTTCCTTTCGTCGTCGTTGATGCCCGGAATGAGCGGAATACGTATCCAAAGGGGTACATTCCGATCGCTCAGCAGACGTGCGTTTTCGAGGATCAGTTCATTGGGAACCCCCGCAACCTCCTCGTGGCGCCTTGAATCCATGTGTTTGAGATCGTAGAGGAAGAGGTCCGCCAGCTCCGCCACGGCGAGAAGCGTTTCGGAGGGGGCATAGCCCGAGGTGTCCACGGCGGTGGCAATCTCCTCGCCGCGACACGCCCGGAGCAGTGCCGCAAGAAACGCAGGCTGGCTCAGAGGTTCTCCGCCGGAGAAGGTGACCCCTCCGCCGGACTGATCGTAGAAGAGCACGTCCTCCCGCACCGTAGCCATCACCTCCGCCACGGAGAGGGATTTCCCGGCCATCTCCAGCGCATCCGCCACACAGGCGCGACAGCAGGCACCGCAGAGAATGCAGCGCTTCCTGTCCAGAATCACGCCACCGTCGGGCGAGGGAGCGAGAGCCTTCTCCGGGCAGGCGGCGATGCAGGCACCGCAGCCGATGCAGGCGCTCGGTCGATGCAGCAGCTCCGGCCAGAAGGACTGACTCTCCGGATTATGGCACCACAGGCAGGCAAGGGGGCATCCCTTCAAAAACACGGTGGTTCGAATGCCCGGCCCATCGTGGACGGAATATTTGCGCAGATCGAACACGATGCCCCGGACATCCCGCTCCATGACTCAGACTCCTCTCTTGCGATCCAGCTCGGCGCTCCGTGCAAAATAGTACTTGCGAATGAATCGCTCCTGCACGGCAAAGCTCCAATGCACATCCCGCACGTACTCGGCGGCGCCGTTGTAGTCCTCCTTGCGAAGCAGACGCAGCATCTCCGCGTGTTCCCCCGTGGAGATGACCTCCCAGTCCTTGACGAATCCTTTGCTCCGGGGAAAGTCGTAAAGCCGTTCCTTGAGAATGTGCACCGAATGCAACAGGTCGTCGTTGTCCGAATAGCCGAGGAACACGTTGTGGAACGACAGATTCTTCGCATAGAAAAGGTCGAAATCATCCACTTCGAGAGCGGCGCGCATCTCCTCGTTGTAGGTTTCCATCCGGTCCAGATCCTCACTCCGCAGCCGAAGCGCCACGGAGGAAAGAACCGCGCTCTCCAGTGCCCCCACAATCTGGTAGATATTCCGGATCTTCTCCAGAGTGAGCACGTTCACCATGGCGCCCCTTCTGGGAAAGATCGTGATGAAACCTTCCGATTCGAGCTGGAAAAGCGCATCCCGAAGCGGCGTCTTGCTGATGCCCAGCTCCTCGCTGATCTCGTTCAGGTTGAGAAAGGACCCCTGCTCGAGATGTCCCTCGTTGAGCTGCTTCTTCAGATATTCGTAGACCATCTCCCGAAGCGACTTGAGCACGAAACGCGCCGGCTTCTCCATTCCATTTCCCCTCCACCCATGCATAGATTCGCTGAAGCTTCGCAATATTCGCGACCAAAGCACGACAACTCCGACGAAAGTCTTTTGACAGGCACCCGACAGGCACCGCGTTGACGGAAAGGGGGCAATGAAATGGGATGCAATGTATCACAAGCATATTTCCACTCCTCTTATCTGTCAAGTGGAAACATGCAACCCCTTCCAAAATCGGATTCTTTGCAATTCCATCGAGAGGAGAGCTGATGCATTGAATACTTTATTTCATTTATCAATCGCGCTTTGCGGTCACGATTTTCACCGACATCTCCGGTCACACGGAGAGCGCCGTGGCATCCACCGCAAAACCCTCCGCGCAAACCCTCGCTTGCATACATTGTACCCCACCTCTCTTCAAAGACAACTCTTTCCACATTCTCAGGAGAAAAGCCTTCTTCACTCATACTGCTTCGTGTCAGAAAACGCTCTCACCAAAGAACGACAATTTCTTTCCACTTTCTTTCTGCCACACATTGCGCTGAGGAAAGATGTTTCTCTTGCATCTTCCGAACAAAAAACCAGAGAGCATCACGTCGTCTCCTATCACACTCTTCCTTGAACACTCATTTTCTCATTCGAGTCGATCAACTCTTCGACGAACATCTTCAAAAAAATCGAAAAAGAAATCGAACTGTTCTTTACAAAAACTTTCTGAATATCTATACTTACAGATAAAGAAACTCCGAGAGATGGAGGTTTCGAATTTCAACCAGGAGGTGTCCTTCATGGCAAGACCAAGCAAGAATCCCCACTCCACCATCGCACAGCTCCGTTCCGCCCTCGGCATCGGCCAGGCCGATCTGGCGCGGCTCCTCGGCGTGTCAAACATCACCATCAGCAACTGGGAAACAGGTGACGCCGTCTCGAAACGGGGCAGCGGCGGCGACACATTGGCGGCAGTCATGGCAATACTGAAGCAGGGCGTCAAGGAACCGGGCTTTCTGGAGCCGGAAGTGCTCCGAAAATATCTCAAACTGGCCGCAAAGGGCGAGTTGCTCCCCTACTACACCCCCTACAGCGACCAGATGGATGGCCAATACGCGGAAGCCATCGGCTCGGGACTCCTTGTGGGCGTCCTGCTGGCGCTGCTTTTCGACGCCCATCTCGAAAAGAGCGGAAAGGCCTCTCCCAGGCAGCACATCATGGGATCCGAGAGAATTCCCGTCACCACGCTGGAAAGCATGTCCGACGAGGACCTTTTCCAGAAACTGCTCCCCAGCTCCTCCCTCTGAGTGCAAGGGAGCTACCCGGAACCCTTTCCGTTGAGGATTCCGAGCGAAACGCTCCTACCAAAGGACAGCGAAGGCATGACGACCGAAAGCGCAGACGGTATCATAGAACTCCACTCCGAGGAGGAACCCGGGGAACTCCTTCCTCGGAGCATGTATGGTCATCCTGAGATGGATGAAAGGAGGAGCACCATGCTCAACGATCTGTTTCGCATGGAGCATCATGTTTTCGAGGAACTGAACGACGCGCTCGCAGATCCCTCGAACCTCCTCGTGGCGGATTTCCTTCGGGTGGTGGCGAAATACGGCACGCCCGAGGAGATCAACGCCAAGGCGGACGAGGCGAGAAAAATTCCCAACATCCTTGAGAAACTCCGCGCCGCGGGGTCTCCCTATGTGCAGGATCTGGAATGGCTCGTTCGCGAGCGCGACCGGGGCGCCTTCGTCTCCATCGGCGAGTTCCGGAGCAATGTGCTGGGCGGCGCCACGTCCTGCGCCTCCTTCGACGCGTCCCGAGCCGTGACACTGGAGGTGAGCGCCCTCCAGTACTTTCCCTGGCTCATCACGGAGGCCCAAAAGGCCCTCGACGAGCGGGAGCTGATGCCCGGCCGTATCATCCGGGTCCGAAAAATGCGCGAGCAGGAGCAGGACGGCGATCTCCTGGCCGTCACCGCAGCAGCGCAGATTCTCGGGGCAAGCCTGGTGGAAACCCTGGACACAAAGGGCACCGACGGCTCAAATGTGCACCTGGGCGGCCCGGACACCATCACGGGGTACTTCGGCGGCATCGGCCAGCCCAATGCGCATCCTCTGGCATGGATCGACGAGGTGCTCTACTACTACACCACCTACGGCGTCCGGGAAGTGCTCAACATCAATCCGGGAACGGTCCTTCTCGGCTACCTCCTCTATCGGCTCGGCGTGAACGTGAAATTCAAGATCTCTGTCTTCATGGGGAACGACAACCCCTACTCGGTGCTCTGGACTCTGCTCATGGCCCGGCTCTTCGCCCGCCCGGACGGCAGCACTTCCCTGATAGGCTTCAACCTCTCCAATTCCATCGACGCCCGCCACCTGGAACTGGCGGGCGACATCCGCCGCACCCTGGGACTGGAGGACAAGGTCCGCATCGAACACCACATCACCGAATGCTACCGGCACATCGTCCGGCAGCCCTACTGCCGCCGGGACGACCTGCTCGACGTGGCGGAGCACATTCCCAACATCTCCGCCAAGCACGAAGGGGGCGACCCGGAGAAAGAAATGGAGATGGAACGCCCCTCGGACATCCTGGACTACTTCCGGGACAAGCAGGAAATTCTCGCGAGCGGCGAGATGCCCGTTCTGGAGAAGCACTACCTCGGAAAACACGACGCGATGAACCGCACCGCCGCAGCCCTGACCCGAAAGGGGCTTTCCTTCATCGCCGCTCCCCTGCTGCATCGGCGGTAGGGCGAAACGCACCGGCACCGAGAGGAACGCGAAAACGCTTTTGCATCGAAGCGAGGCCACAACTGCCCCGGTGGGGCCGTTGTGGCCTTTACATTTTGCCATGCCTCCGTTCCTCCGTGTTATGATCTTCCGGGGGAGCCTGAGACACAGGGTGCACGCAAGCGGCCTGAAAGAGAACGCCCCGGACAAAACTGGTCGGACGACGCAAAAGAAGGGGAGCTTGCGAAACAGCGGGCGAACGCAGAAAAATACAGCATCACAGGCACCGGTGGAAGAACATGCGTAAAAAAGACAAGGGAGGATGTGCGATGGGCAAAAGCCGTGCGGCGACGGTGTTCCTGGGGATCCTCGCCCTCGTGGCCCTGGGGGCGGTTTTCAAGGCCGCGAAGGGCGTCATTCTGCCCCTGGTCGTGGCGTGGCTTCTCTCCTATCTCTTCAGCCCCCTGGTGCGCTTTCTCGAACGGAAGCGCATTCCCCCCTCCCTTTCCATCGCAGCAATCATCGTGACCTTTCTGGGGGTCTGTTTCCAGAGCGTCGCGTTCATGTACGACAAGATCATGCTCTTCGCCAACGCCTTTCCCCGATATTACAGTCGCCTCATGGGGCTTGTGAACGCCGCGGGCGAAAATTTCGGCATTCCTCCCGGGTTCTGGCAGAACTTCGACCTGGGACCGAAAATCGCCTCCTACCTTCTCGGGCTTCCCGCATCGGCGGCCACGCTGCTGATGAATCTCTTTCTGGTCATGATCTTTCTTGTCTTCATTCTCCTCGGCGCACCCTACCTGGAATATAAACTGCGCTACGCCCTTTCTCCCGACACGGCGGAAAAGGTCCAGAAAGCCATTGATTCCGTCTCTCATCAGATCGGGCGCTATCTGAGCACACTCTTCTTCATCAGCCTCTCCACGGGAATCTGCGTCTGGCTCGCCCTGGCGCTTCTCCGGGTGGATTTCGCCGTCACCTGGGGCGTTCTGGCCTTCGTGCTCAACTTCATTCCCACCCTCGGCTCCATCGCGGCCTCCATCCCGCCCGTTCTCGTCGCTCTGGTGAAATCCTATCCCTCCCTGGGGCATCCTCTCGTCGTAGCGACGGCACTCCTCGTCATCCAGGTCACCATCGGCAACATCATCACGCCGAAGCTCATGGGCGACCGGCTGAACCTGAGCCCCGTGGGCGTGCTCGTGTTCCTTCTCTTCTGGGGGTGGCTCTGGGGAATTCCCGGGGCGCTTCTCGCGGTGCCCATCGCGGCGACGACGCGCATCATCTGCGAAAACGTGGACTCCCTGGCCTTCATCGGCGTCATGATGGGATCGGGGAAAAACTTCAAGAAGAACCTCACCGCCGCTTCCTAGAGGGCTCCGGAGCCGCTTCGGAGGTTCTTCATGACACAGACACTCAGGACCCCTCCCCTTTCGACGAACAACCAGACTGAGACGACTTCGCAAGGAAGGCGACGCAACGCAACATGCGGCGACGCCTCCGGAGCGCTCCTGTCTCTGCGGGGGGCCCGCGTGCTCGGGGTGAATCCCCCCGTCTTCGATTTCGCCTATTTCGATCTCTGGGCCAAGCCGCTGGGACTTCTCTATCTTCTGGAAGCCCTCCGGCGAAACGGAAACGACGTGACCCTCCTGGACTGCATCGCCGAAGCGGGGGAAAAGAGGCGAAGCTTCGGGCGCCTGGTTCCCCACAGGCAGCCCCTGCCCAAACCCGCCCCCTACCGGGACATTCCCCGCACCTACTCCCATTTCGGCCTTCCGGAGGAACGCTTTCTCGAACGTCTCCGTTCCCTGCCCGAGCCGGACGTGATCCTCGTCACCTCCGGCATGACCTACTGGTATCCCGGGGTCTTCTGGTGCATCGAACGCCTCCGGCACGTTTTTCCCAAAACACCTCTCCATCTCGGAGGAATCTACGCCAGGCTCTGCCCTGACCACGCCACCCGCTCCGGCGCGGACTTCGTGCAGAGCGAGCCCTTTCCCATCTCCGCACCTTTTCCGGCCCTGGATCTCTACGAAAACCCGGAATACGGCGTGGCCCTCACTTCTTTCGGCTGTCCGTTCCGGTGCGACTATTGCGCCTCCTCGCGGCTCTGGCCCGTCTATCGGCGAAAAAGCGTGGACGAGGCCGTGGCGGAGATCGCAGCCCAGCTCACCCTCCCCTCCGTGCGGGCCATCGCCTTCTACGACGACGCGCTGCTTCTGGACAAGGAACACTTCTTCTATCCCCTTTGCGAGGAACTGGCGCGGCGCTTTCCCCGAACCGAAGAGGGCGCCCCCTCCCCCGTCTCGTTCCACACGCCCAACGGCCTCCACGTACGAGAGATCGACCGTACCTGCGCCACTATGCTTCGCCGCACGGGATTTGCCACCCTCCGGCTCAGCCTGGAAAGCACCGACCCCGCCATCCTTCTGGCGGGGTCGAAAAAAGTCGTGCCCTCTCATTATGAAGAAGCTCTGCAAAACCTGCGTCTCGCCGGATACGACGACGGAGCGCTCGAAACCTATCTCCTCCTCGGCCTTCCCGGACAGAGCCGCGAGAGCGTGGAGGCATCCATCCGCTTCGCCCGGGGCCTTGGCGCCAGAGTGAAACTCGCCGAGTTCTCCCCCATTCCCGGAACACCCCTGTTCGACGCGGCCTGCCGGGCCGTGCCCGAACTCGCCACGGAACCGCTTCTGGCCAACAACTCCGTCTACTGCTCCTTCATCTCCGGAACGCTCTCGCCGAAGGAACTGCAAGCGCTCAAGGACCTCGCCTCGGGCAGGGGAGAACGCAACGACGAGCCCACGCACCTACTTTCAAATTTTTACTGATTGTCACTTCAATTGCCGATCAGCCGTCGAAGAAGATCTGGTTTTCGAGAAGCTGCTCCTCCGGAACAGGGCGCAGCACCCGGGCGGGAACCCCCGCTACCACCATCCGGGGAGGGACATTGCGCACCACCACCGCTCCCGCCGCGACGAGGGCATCCTCGCCGATCTCGATGCCGGGCAACAGCGTGGCGTTGGCGCCGATCCGGGCTCCTCTCCGAAGCGTGGGACCACCGAAGTGTTTCTTCCGCTCCTCCGTGCGCCCAAGAAAGTTGTCGTTCGTGAAGGTCACCTCGGGAGCAAGGAAACAGTAGTCCTCCACGACGCTCATGGCAGTCACGTAGGCCTCGGTCTCGATCTTCACCTTTCGCCCGATGCGCACCTTGTTCTCGACGGTCACTCCCCGTCCCACGATGGTGAATTCCCCGATTGCCACATCCTCCCGAATGCTCGCCAGATCAGCCACGAAGACGCCGCGCCCTAGGGAGGCCCCCCGGTAGAGAACGGCGCAGGCCCCCACGGTGACCGTCTCACCCAGTTCGAGGAAAGGCAGCTCCCGGGGTTCTCCCGTCGTGGCGGAAAGAGAGGCTTTGGCAGGGAGCTTTCCCAGCACGGCGTTGTCGAAGATGCGACATCCGGCCCCGATCCGCACACCCCGACGGATCACCACGTTGTGCCCGACCTCCACGCCGTCTCCGAGCACCACTTCATCCTCGATGACCACGTTGTATCCCAAAGAGACGTTCTTCCCCAGAATCGCTCCCGGAGCGACGCACTGCGTCATGGCGTTCTCCAGCTCCCTTCCGTTCCAAAGTTCGCGACGGACCGACAGAATTTTTCTCTCAAAAAGAAGACGCGGCGATTAGCGGCAGCGGGCAGGGCGTCCCGCCTTCGCGAGCAGAAGCATAGGCCGCGCAGATGAGTTCCACGGTCTTCCTGCCATCCCGCCCGTCGACCTCCGCCTCGACCTGCCCGTTCAAAACCTCCAGCACATGTCTGTAGTAATCGAGATGGCCGAATCCGTACACATTCGGAGGATTCGTCGCCGCGCTCTGTATCTCCTCGTCCATGGGATGTCCCGCATCGAATTCCCAACGCTCGAAGTGATTCAGGGCAAAGCCGCCAATCTTCACCGTTCCCTTTTCTCCGAGAATCGTGAGGCTTCCCTCCAGGTTCTTCGGGTACGCCAAGGTCGTCACATTGATGCTGCCCAAGGCTCCACTGCGGAAGCGGAGGTTCACCACGATGCTGTCCTCCGCCTCGATGCGCCGGCCCTGAGTGGCGCTGTAGGCTTGAACGCTCTCCACTGCACCGCCCATCCATTGCACGAGATCCACATAGTGAGCCGCCTGATTGCAAAGACATCCTCCGTCGTATTCCCAGGTTCCCCGCCATCGGGCCGCATCGTAATACTCCTGAGGACGTGCCCAGAGTACACTGGAAAGAACCATGTAGATTCTTCCGAAACGCCCCATCTCCAAAGCCTGTCGTGCCAGTCGAACAGTCCGGTTGAAACGGTTCTGCTTCACCACGAAAAGATGTACTCCCGCGGCATCGCAGGCCCGTATCGCCTCGTCCACATCACCGAGACGGATTCCCAAAGGCTTCTCCGAGAGGACATGTCTGCCATATTTCGCGGCAAGCGCCGCCTGCGAAGGATGGAGTCCCGAAGGAGTGCAGAGGGACACCACATCACATTGCGCCTCCCGAAGCATTTTTTCGTAGTCCGAATATGCCGCACAACCTGTTTTCGAGGCAATCGTCTCCGCCCGGGCAGGAACCACATCGCAACAGGCCACAAGCTCGACGTCGGTCAAGCCCGACAGCGCCTCCACGTGATTCTTGCTGATCCTTCCACACCCGACAAGGGCAACTCTGACCATGGTTTCGTCCTCCTACTCCCCTTGGGTTTTTCTGAAAACCGAGACACCGCTTCGAACCCTTGTCACCAGAAAACGAAGCACTTCCAGAGGCCGCCACTGTTCCGGCAGTATTTCGAACAGCCCCCTGGCGTCACCGTAAAAGAGATGCAACGCAAGGCTTGCCATCCCCGCAATACACGGGAGCAGTTCGGAGCGAAGCCCCCACACGAAGAGAGGAATTCCCCACGCCAGGGCGATCAAGGTCTGCGTCCCTAAAAAGCGTCGCATAGCTTTGTTTAATCCGGATGGAAGAACATACCAATGGAAAAGCAACACTGTGAAAAACAATACGCACGTAGTCGCCGCTGCAATTCCCGGAGCACCAAAACGTGGCGCCAAAAACCAATCAAAAAAAGCATTCAAAAGAACTCCTGCCACACTCAGCAAGACAATCTTCCCTAATGATTGCCGGACCAACGCATATCGTTGAAGAACGCTGCGAACAACAACGAAAGGAAGGCACAACGCATACAATGAAAGACACGCCCCTGCTAGATCCACCGCTCCCTGATCAAAAGCTCCATACCCGAACCATATCGAAACGAGTGGTCTTCCCAGCGCCACGAAGCACATTCCGACAGGGATGAAATATCCCCAAGCAATAGCGAGGGTTTGTCTCGTCGCATCTTCTGCCCTGGATGGATTCTCCACAAACAAGGAACATGTCTTCGCATAAAAAACAAGCAGTACGGGAAGAAGCACCGCGTTCGGAAGAGCAAAGACCACTTCCGCATAACTCAGGGCGGCAACGGAGCCTTCTTCCAGCGTGGAGGCGAAAAAACGGTCTGTAACCTGGTAGAGGCCGGAGATACCCGCCACTGCCACTGCAACACCCGCGGCTTTCATCACCATCTTCACACTCCGCCACGGAATGGCCCCGGGGCGGAGCGGAAAATCTCCGACAATCAACAGGGAAAGAAGCAAAAGACTCACATTGCCCACGCTCATCGACACCGGAAGTGAAAAAACCCCCCAGAAGAAAATTCCTCCCAGAAAGACAGGTATGGTGACAATGTTGAAAAGGGCTTCCACCACTCCAGGAACCGCAACTCTCCCCCTGTGAAGCTGCCACGCGTCCACCACGGGACGGAGAACGGCGGCAACACCGAAAGGAATCAAACAGAGAATCATCACCGCTCCAATACGAATTCTCTCCACATCGAAACCGAGCGCAAAGAGCCGAATGACCACTCCCGGAGCAATCATTCCGCCAATGGCCCCGACCAGAGAAAAAATCGCTGCGAACCACCACATGGCGGCGACAAGGGACTTTCCGGAGCCCGTCGCCTCTTCATCCGCCCTGGAGAGTTCGGGAAGAAGGGACATATCCACTGCGGACTTCGCCAGGGCCGTGAAAAACACCACGGCTCCCCAAGCCACATAGAAAGCATCCACCCCCGCCGAGGCACCGAAAAAATAGGCGATCAGGACAACACGAACATAGCCCACGGCTTTCCCCAGAAGAGAAACCACCGCGACAATCGAAGCAGCCCCCCTGGACGAGCGGGGAGCGGAAAGCGCATCGACGTACCGGGACAGGAAGGCCACGTTGATCACCCGACACGCGCATGGAGCGACTTCCTGCCAAGCAAAGGAAGAGCTCTCCCCTGCCGGAAACGCATTACACCTTCTCCGCCACGACCGTAATGCCCGCATCCTCCACGTCCATTTTCCGGATCCGCAACCCCGCCTCCGCGCACCATCGAGTCACGTCCTCCGGGGTTTGCCTCCAGCAGTTGGACGGACGATACCAGTCGAAATTCACATGGTTCATTTCTTCGTCCGTCCAGTCGGGACGATAATAGGCTTTCATCACGTACCAATAAAAAAGCCTTTGGATATCGATCCTTCCTTTCGGAATCCCCAGGAAGGGAAGGGCTTCGGGCACATCCACTTCAACCTGCAGCCTTCCGAGTGCCGCGCCGAGCCGGGTAAGCGGCATCAAGGCATCCCAGGCTTCCTGGTCGCTCATGGACCGGATGTGGTCTCTGACATGATCGTCCACGAATTCCCGAACAGGCCCCTTTTTATTGTAAACATAAAAAAGGAACATCCCTCCTCGTCGAAGCAGTCCGGCGAGATAGGACACGGCATTCTCCGTTGAATTCGTGTGGTGAAGAACACCTTCGGAAAAAATCACATCGAATACCGGGCCGCGAAAGGGGAGGTCCGTCAGGTCCGCCTGCAGAAATTCCGCCGGAATGCCTTTCTCTGCAAAACGCTGTTGGGCGACATCAACGGCATTGGAGATGTCCACGCCAAGGTAGCGCACGGAAGCAAGGTGGTCTCCAAAGAGCAGCAGAGAGGAAAAACCGGAACCGCACCCGGCATCGAGGAAGTTCTCACGGCCATGAAGCAGTGAAGCTATTTCCGACGATTCTCCTCCGAAATAGCGCTTCAGGAGCCACTCCCGATGCGCCCGCTTCACGGAAGGTGATTCGTAAGTGTCCCTCTTTTTCCGCTTGAAACCGAACGCTTCCTTTGTCTGCTCCTGCTCCTCGCGACACAGCCTTTCCTGCCGAAGAATTCCTTCGGAGAACGTGTAGGTGGTGCCACCGATGATCGCTCTCATTCCTTCGAACAAGGATTCTGTCCCGTTGTTTCTCGTTTCCGCATCGGAAAGAATACGTTCCGTCCAGTACACCTATCCCGCCCCCAAACGACGCAGCGCCGTCTCGATTTCGGTTAAACGCTCCTCCACATCCCGCATTCCGGACAGCAAACCCGCAACTTCGTCATCAAGCACGAAGCCGAGGCGCGTTCTTGTAGACCGAATAGAGCGAAGCACCTCCGCAGCAAAACGTTTTTCCTCGTTGACTCACCCGAACCGCTCTCTCAGCGATTGCACTATCTCCCCCGCCTTGCACGGTGAGCACAAACCCTTCTGAACCTCATCAAGCAACACCACTCCCAAATCTCCCGTACCAACCGCCACGGAACCGTCCTCGTTCTTCCACAGAACCTGTCCTGGAACGAAACAGCTCGGGCAGGGCAGGCACCCCATCCGCGCGCTCCAGACGCGCACCCTTTCCCCCTTGTGGTAGGTGAAGGCTCCGGCGTATGGTTTGGTGCTCGCGTTGATCAAGCGCAAAATTTCCACAGCGCTCCGGTTCCAGTCGATGTGTCCATCCTCCGGCGTGCGTGGGTAACATCTCAAGGCGTCGGCAGGATGCTTTGACTGACGCTCCAGCACGTATGCCGGGTCGGCGGCCAGCAAGTCGAGCGCCTGCAAAAAAAGGTGCGGTGTCCACGAAGCCATCCAGCCGTAGACTTCTGTGATCGTTGTTTCCAAGCTCAATGGGTAGTAGTCGCGTGCGATGATGTCGCCGCTGTCCAGTTCGCCTCCCACCATCTTGTGGATGCAGAGACCGACGCGATCCTCACCGTTAATAATAGCCCACGCCTGACAGGCGTTTCCCCTGTAACGGGGAAGGTCGCCTCCGTGAGCATTCAGTATCCCCAAGGGAAAGATGTCGATAACCTCCTGGGGGATCACGCTCGGATAATTCATGCTCACCCCGATGTCGACGGGAGCGAGCAAGCGAATCGTTCCCAATATTTCCGCGACGTGCGCAGTGTGAAAAAACGGGACGTTCAATCTGTAGGCCAGAGCTTTGAAGTCCTCTTCCGTCCGCGCATACTCCGGTGCAGCCTTCGCCGTGACGATCAAGGCTATCTCATGTTCGTGCTTTGCTAGCAGCTCCGCTGTTTCATAGAGTATCTCGGTTCTTCCTATGATCGCGACTCTCATTGTCTCAGCTCCAATAGCGCCTTCAACGCCGTCCGTGCACCGGAGGTCTCCTTGTTGCGGTATGCCAACAACTTTTCAGGTGAGCGGTGGTAGGGACGCGACTCTTCGTACCGTTCCATCCTCTCGGTATTGAGGAAAACGTGGATTGGGTGAAAGTCGAAGACTTTGAGACCCCTGCGTTGCGTCAAATCTGCGATTGCGCCGAAGTTATCGCCGTAAAGGGCGGAGACGTCGTCCTCCCAGAAGTACGGCACTTTGATCAGGCCGTTCCACAGATACCAAGGACGAAGCTCTATCCCCGCCTGATGCGGAATGAAATGGTTGCAGTCGTACGTCAGCCCCTTGTCCCGAAAGAGCTGCAGTAGTGCTGAGCTTTGCGTCGTGGAGTGGCTGCGAACGGATTTGGCTTCCGGTACGAGCGCCAGGAGTCTGTCCACGATCTCTTCAGCGCTCTTTCCGTTGTTCGGGTCGGGGCTTGCTGCAAGAATGTTGTTGAAATTCGGGTGAATGCCCAGCTCAAACTTCGGGTTTTCGCGCAGCCTTTTCAAGAGCGGCGTGTCGTGCGTTACGAACCATGTTGCGCACACATCGGCCTCTTCGACGAGGTCGATGGTGTCGGCAAGGACCTCGTCGCACGCCCAATCAATGTCGAATGTGCAGTAGATAGTTTCAACGTGCTGTTCGAAATCCCTGACAGCGATATGCGAAATTTTACTAAAGCGGCTCATTGTCCTGATGCTCCATGGAGTTGTCCACCCAAGACAGCATTCGACAGCCTGAATGTTTTTCTAAAGTCAAGGCCGGATGCTTCGCTATCTTTGTAGCGGAGAGAAAGGATCTCCAGCACGCCTGTGCCCGTGCATACAAACATACCGTTCCGATTGTCAAGAATTTTACCCGGCACATCTGAATTCTCCGCATGATCATGGTATACTGTTTCACTTCTGCGGCACTGCCGTATCGGGAATCCCTAGTCAATGCAAGAACAGCTTTCGCTCCAGCCAGTGCGGCAATCAAGGGAGTGAGTGCGTAAAAACCCGAGGCGGCCTCCGTGAGCACAATAAACTTCCCCAGATCAAGGGAGAAAACTCTGATCGAATGCCGCATGAGAGCCTCAACCCGCCTCATGTCCCCAATTCTGGCCATCATAAGACATCACCGTCGATTCCGTGCCGTAGAGACACCACTTTTCCCCGTTTTTCACGAAAACACCTCATCCCACCCGATGAGACGGATTTTTTCCGAATGACTTCCGATTCTTTCCTCGATGTTTTTTCCGAAAGTACGACTCGCGACAAATACCGAATCCGGAGGACAACGAAGAAAATCATCGAAATTCTCGATTTTTTGAGGAAACGACGGATAGTATTTCTTCTCGAGAAGAGGGTTGTCATCAAAGAAACGGAGACAAAGCCGTTTCGGGATCTCCGCCACCGACAACGTATTGACCATCCTTCCCGGGACATAAATGCCCAGCGTATGCCCCTCGTTCCCCGCAACCCCCATTTCGTGAAAAAGGCGTTCCATCCTCGCGAGATTTTCCAAAAAACGAGCCCGCACCGCATCAAGGGTTTTCGCCTCTGTCTCGTCATACTTAACCGGAGCAGATGCATCGCCTTTCGGCAGAGCGTGACAATAGAGGCTTCCTCCGAAACCGGCCTGTTCAATTCGGGAGGCGCGGTATCCTCCCCGCTCAAGTTCCCGGGCAAGCGTCTTTTTCGCAAAATAACTCCAATGCTCGTGCAGCAGGCAGGAGATATCGCCCTGCCCCAGATAGGGTTCACAGTCAGGAACCGCAAGCAAGAGACAACCGCCTTCGCGCAGGAAACCGCTGGTCGCCTTGAGAAAAACCTCCGGGGCCGTCATGTGCTCCAAAACGGCATAGGCAACAACAACGTCGAACCTTCCTCGGACTTCCTCACAGGGGAAAAAGTTCCGCACTACCGGAACACCATACTTCTCCCCGCCTCTTTGCCCTTGTGGCCCTGGCTCCACTCCAAGGACATCGGCACCTCGCTCCTGCAGAAAGGAGAGGAAATAGCCGGTTCCGCAGCCAACCTCCAGGATACGCTTGCCCTGCAGATCGCTTCCGACCGAATCAAGGAAGAACCGGAGAAAATCCTCGGCGTACCGACGTCCGATCCCCGTATCATCCATGGTCCCGGTGATGAGTGATCCGAAAGAATACGCCCTCTCCAGAGCCCGCTCCACCTCGTCGTTCCGACGTTGTCGCAGGGTCCCCGTGTCGGAATCGCATTCAAGAACGAAAGGCATCCGGTCCGGCAATCCGAAAAGAGAGTTATTCGGAACATCCTGGCACTGCACGAAAAAGGGAAGTTCCCCCACATGCCAAGCCTCTCCCAAAGGAGAGGGGAATGCCATTTCTCCGTGTTCAGGCATGGGGGATGTCACCACCCGGGAGAAGTACTTCCGAAAGCCCTCGGACGATCCGCCCCTCCCGGTAGGGAAACCGCGGCGTGACCTCTTCTCCGAGAAGATGTTTCCGGATGAGCACATCCGGTTCGTTGTACCCCACCATAGCCCTGAGCGAAGTCGTTCCGGAAAAGCGGGGATTGATCTCGAACACGTAGACCCTCTCCCCCGCGAAACGGCACTGGATGTTGACCGCTCCCCGACACCCTAGGGCTTCAGCGATCTTTTCGCAAGGGCCAGTGACATGGGGAAACCGACCGATCTCTCCCTGCGAAACGCCGCTGCTGATGGCAAGCACCGACCCCAACTCGGGGTCCCCTGTCCTGTTCTGCACCTTGATCCGGTTGCTCAATCCCGACAGAATCATCCTCTTGACGGCAATCGAGTTCAGAAACACTCCCTCCATGTCGAGAAGTACTCCCACTGTGTACTCTCCGTCCACGGAACCCACGTATTCCTGAACGATGAAACGCCCGACGTTCAAAAGGAGGGACGCACCGAGAAAATCCAGCTCCTTTCTGTCCTGCGCAAGAAAGAGATTGTTGGACCCGCCACCGCCAACCACAGGCTTCAAGACCGCCGGGAAGAAATCCACTTCTTTTAGGTCTTCCAACGAGGAAACCGACCTGCTCCTCGGGACGTTGAACCCATACTTCTCAAGCCATTCGACGGTTCTGAACTTGTCCATGCAGATGTCGATCACATTCGCCGGATTAATTGGGAGAAAAACACCCTCCGACTCGAAAAGGTCTCTGTGACGACTGAAGGCCCTCAGTTCCGGCTCGCTTCCGTGGAAAAGCGCACGGACAGAATGACGTTTGCACACCCGAAGGACCGCTTCGATGTATTCCGGCGATGTGGCGGGAGGAAGAATATAGGGGTAGTCCACCTCCGCCAGCCCCTTGCTATAGGGATTCATGTCCCCCCCCACGAGAAGATACGGTGTCTGAGCCATGCGAAGCGCCTTCAGGATCTGCTCTCCGTGTCCCCCGCCTCCGATACCGGTGATCATGACAGGTAGTTTTTCCATGGGTCTTGATCCTCCCTTAGGTTCACAACCTTGCTTTTTATATGCCACTCCTTCGGCAAAGACACGCATGCACGGCTGGGTGCGCATTCCCATACCGCCGGAGAACTTCTTCCACCTCTCCGACGACCCTGTGCATCACCACTTCACCCAGCTGCGTATCGTACACCGCAAACGAGGGAGAATTCCCCACATCCCTGGGCAAACCGCATGAACCCACATTGACCACCAGGACACCGTTCAGCGCCGTGCAGAACGGACGATGGGTGTGCCCCATAAAAACCGCATCGAACGGCAGTGTCCCCAAAATCTCCTCGACCGCATCAGGATACACGTACCCCCGCAACGGGTCCCACGGAGAACCATGGACAAACAGGAGCCTTCGTGCGTCAAGGTTTGTCGCCCAGAACGGAAGCAACTGCCCGAGCCAGGCCAACCGCGATTCGGGAAGAACCTCCCGTACCTTGTGCAGGCGATAGACGCAATCGTTCTCTGCGGAAAGAGGAAGAAGACCAAGCAGCATCGCCTCGTGATTGCCCATCAGATGGTGTCCCTTCATGGACTCGAGTTCTTCCATACAGGGCAGGGCGTCCGGGAAATAGCCCACGGTATCTCCGAGACAGACAAGGACATCGCAGCCCAAACGTTCTATCTCCCCAAGGCAGGCGCGCAGATAGATCAGATTGCCGTGAACGTCCGAAATAACGGCGATTTTCATGGCATTCCCTTCCTGATCTCGTCAGCCCAATCGCGAATTCCTTCCTCCAGAGAAACCCGAGGTGTCCACCCCAATTCCAGGCGAGCTTTATCGATACAGAAAGGTGCCGTCCATCCCTCCTGTGGATCTGGCTGTCCAGAGGAAAAAACCTTGCTTCCACCGTCGGGCACAAGGCGGACGACAAGTTCTGCAAGGTTCTTCATCGTGATGGGAGCACCTCCTGCCACGTTGAAAATGCCGCCTCGTGTTTCAGGTTCCAGTGAACATAACACTGCCATAGCCACATCTCTCACGTGGGTGAAATCCTGTTGTCGCCCCCCCGAGCCATGATAGAGCAGGCTCCGTCCTTCCATGGCATTCTCTATGAATATCCTAAGAACCGTGCGATTTTTTTGTCTTGAACCGTAGGGAGCACAAATGCGAAAGACAAACGCATTTTCCAAAAACTTTCGGAGACATTCTTGTTCCATAGTAATTTTTTCTTTCTGATAGGCACCACGAGCTTCGACAAAGAATGATTCGTCTACTTTTTCTGCGTAAGGAACTCTATAGACGCTGGAGCTTGAACAATATATAAATTTTCTCGCTCCAGCGTAAAGAGAAGTCATAACTAGGTCTATGTTCTTATTACGAGCACCTGCCTTCTCCACTTCTTCCCCCTGAAAGACAGAAGGAACCACAGCAGCGCAATGAACAATTCCGTACAGGGGAAGCAGTTGCTCCAGTTTCTCACGTGCCCCCTCTTCTTCGAGGTCGAGGTAGCATCTCGTCCAGGGGAAGGTTTCATGAACACCGGAAGGACTCCTGTACAGGGCAAGAACATCGTAGCCGGCATCGAAAAGCACTCGACAGGTCTCTCCTCCGATAAGCCCGCCCGCTCCCGTGACGAGAACACGACGTTTCTTTCGGTCTCGAGATTGCGTCATCGATATTGTCGCAGCCATTCTTCCAGATTCAAAAGAGACCAGATGAAAAGGCGACGGTTTTGGCGCCCTTCGAGATGTTCGGAGATCAGGGAGTCCACTCCGGAAACATCAAAAATCGAATACAGCCTCGCCCTGTCACGCTCGAGAGTCCTGCGCACGTACTCAATGCTCTCCCCCTTGAACCATGACGCATCCGGAGCGGAAAAACCCTGTTTCTGCGCGGAGGTGATCTCGTCCGGGATGTACCGTTTCATGACTTTCCGCAACAGGTTTTTCCCGTCGTTCGTCTTCTGGAAGTAAAGCGTCGACTTGTTCACCGGCTCGTTCTCATTGATGCGGAGGACGTTTTCGAGATTCGAGATCTTCATCCGAACCGGCAGTTTCATGGCAAAGTCCACCAAATCGTTGTCGAGGAACGGAACCCGGGTTTCCAGGCTATGGGCACTGGAAAGCTTATCCTCTACGACCAGCAGGCCATGGAGAAAGGTTTTTGCCTCGAAATACAGGGAATGATTGATATACTCCTCCGGCGAACAGGGTGCCTGATTCCGGTCCGCGAAAACGTTCTTGAAAATATCCCGGGTCCAGACGTGTTTCACCTCGTTCCAGACGGGCTTGAAAAGCTCCCGCAGGACCGTATTGGGAACGAGACGCTGCCAGTATTGGTAGTAACGGTCGATGTAGTCGTCAAAATCGGCACAGACAGCCGCCCGGTAATACCGCCAGGGATATCCTCCGAACAGTTCATCCCCGCCTCCGCCGGAAAGGACCACTTTCACGAACTTGGAAGCGAGCTGCGCGGCATAATAGTTCGGATAGCTCTGTCCCACGCGCGGCTCTTCGAGATGCCACGCCAATCTGGGCATGACCCGCTCCATGTCCCCCGCTTTGAGAACCATCTCGTAGTGCTCCGTCTTGAACAGATAGGACATGTATTCGGCCTTTTCCCGCTCGTCGAATCCGAGCTCGAGGCCGGAAGCGGAATGGAGATCGAAACCGCACGTGAACGTTTTCATGTAGGGAAGTTCCGTGGCCGCCACGGCGGTGATGGAGCCCGAATCCATGCCACCGCTCAGATAGGCTCCCACATCCACATCGCTCACGAGCTGACGCTTCACAGCCTGACGAAACAGGCGATCCAGTTCTTCCGCGTATTCTTCCTCCGAACAGACATTCTCGGGTTCACGAAAATCAAAATCCCAATAACGATGCACCTGCAGGGTCGTTTCCCGGGTGCCGAGAGAAAGCCTTGCCCAGCATCCCGCGGGAAAGATCCTGATTCCCTTGAGAAGCGTCTTGTCCGTGAAGATGTTCTGAAATGTGAAATATTCCAGAAGTGCTTCCAGATCCAGATCACGCCGCACATCGGGATGGGCGAGGATCGCCTTCTGTTCCGAGGCGAAGAGAAACTTCGGGCCGAGAAACGTGTAATAGAGGGGTTTGATGCCGTAACGATCCCTGGCCAGGAACAGTTCCTGCCTCGTCCGGTCCCAGATCGCAAAGGCGAACATGCCGTTGAACCGCTCCACGCACGCGTTCCCCCACTCCATATAGGCGTGGAGAACAATCTCCGTATCCGTACGGGAACGAAAGACGTGACCTTTTGCCTCCAGATCCTTTCGGAGTTCACGGAAATTGTAGACCTCTCCGTTGAAGGTGATGACGAACTGTCCGCAGTCCGATGTCATGGGCTGGTGTCCCAGGGGAGAAAGATCGATAATGGCGAGCCGACGATGACCCAGCCCTAGAAAACTGTCGATGTAGAACCCCTCGCCGTCGGGGCCCCGGTGAGCCATCGCGTCGGTCATTTTCCGGAGCGTCACCGGCGAGACGGGCCTTCCGTTCACGTTGAAGACGCCGGAAATACCGCACATCAGCGCTGTCCTCCCTCCCGTATGGCATCGATGACGTAGGCGAATTCCTCGTCCGTCATTCCGAAATAGAGAGGAAACGCCACGCTGAGGCGATCCGCCGCGTAGGACATGAGGTAGTCTTCGTCGGAAAGGCCATAGGTGTCTCTGTAATATCCGAGCGTGTGCACCGCATGGGTTCCCTGGCGCGTGGAAACCCCATGTTCCTCGAGAAACGACATGAAGGCGTTTCTTTTTTCATGGAGACTGTCTATGCGATCCCGGGTGAGGCTCGAAAGATCTTCCGGAGAGGCGAAAAGGCACACGTAGGACTGATACCCCGAAACATACCCTTCAGGAACGAGAGGAGGCGCGAGCCAGGGGAATTCGCGCAAAGCCTCGTCATACCGCGCCGCCACAGCCCGGCGTCCTTCGAGAAGCATCTCCGCCTTCTTCATCTGGGAAACGCCCAGGGCACCCTGAAAATCGGTCATCCGGAAGTTGTAGCCCACCACGTTGAACTCGGGAAGAAAAAAGCTCCCCTTCTGGCCATGCCGCTCCCGGTCCGATCTGGACGCGCCGTGATCCCGCAGGGAAGAGACGCTTCGCGCCACGTCGGCGTCGTCGGTGATGACCATGCCGCCCTCTCCAGTGGTGATGGCCTTGCGCGGGTGGAAGGAAAAGCACCCGGCATGCCCGAAGGTGCCGGAGTGTCTTCCGTCGAGGAATCCACCAAAGCTGCATGCGCAATCTTCGATCATCTTCATTTCGTAGTGGTCGGCGAGTTTGCGGATTTTTACGAGATCGGCGCAAAGACCGAACTGGTTGACGGGCATCACCGCTTTTATGGTTCTTGCTTTGTCGTCGGAGAGAATTCGTTCGAGTTCGTTTACATCCATGCAGAATGTCCGCAGATCGACATCGCAGAAGATCGGCTTCGCTCCCACCGCTTCCACGGCGTTCGCCGTCGCCACATAGGTGAAGGATGGCACCGCCACGGTATCCCCCTTCCCGATACCGAGCGCGAGAAGAGAAAGATGCAGTGCCGTGGTGCAGTTCGACGTGGCTACCGCATGAGACGCTCCCGCATAGGCGGCGAAACGCTCCTGAAACTCCGCAACATACGGCCCCTGAACGACCCATCCGGTATCGAGAGGCTTTACGATGCTCTCTCTCTCCTCCACGTCGAAATAGGGTTTCGTGATGGGTATTTTCATCGTCGTCCTCACGGTCAGGCCTTCTTTCGTCGCTGTTCGACAAGCTCCTTGTGGGCGCTGCGCCACTCGATCAGTCTGCGCAAGCCCTCCTCAAGCTCCACGGTATAGGTGAATCCCAGGTCTTCCGTCGCAAGGCGCGGATCACCGATCCGGTTGGTGACGAAGGTCTTACCGGCGGGCTCGTACTGAATCTGCTGGTCCGATCCGGTAACCTTGAGGATCATCTTCGTGAGATCGAGGATGGATGTCTGGACACCGGAACCGACGTTGTAGTTCCTGTCGGTGGCCGGGGACTTCATGGCGCAGATGTTCGCCCGGGCGACGTCGCTGACGTAGATGAAGTCGTAGGCCTGCGAGCCGTCGCCGTAGACCTGAGGCGGAAGTCCCTGATCGAGACGGTCGAGCATCTTCATGATAACGGCGATGTAGGTTCCTTTGTAATCCTGACGGGCTCCGTAGACGTTCATGTACCGAAGCCCGGCGTAATCGAGGCCGTAACGGTTGTAATAGGCGCGGCACATGTGTTCACAGGCGATCTTGGTGGCCCCGTAGAAGGTCTTGTTGTTGTAGGGGTGATCTTCGGTCATGGGAAGTTCGACGGCATCGCCGTAGACGGAGGCCGAGGAAGAGTAGATGAGTTTTTTGACCTTGTGACGGACACAGGCCTCAAGAACGTTGAACGTCCCTTCAATGTTGACGTGGAAGGCGCTTCGCGGATAGTCGTAACAGTGAAGCAGCCAGAGAGCGGCGAGATGGAAAACGTAATCCTTGCCCTTGACCGCCTCGTCGAGAATATCCGTCTGGAGAATATCTCCTCCCAGTTCAAAGACCTTGACGCGCGGATCCCGGAGGGACTGTGCAATGTTGTCCTGCATCCCCCGGCTGAAATTGTCGTAGATCGCGATCTCCGCCACGTCTTCTTTCAGGAGTTCGTCCACCACATGGGAACCGATGAAGCCGGCACCGCCGATGACAAGGATTTTTGCACCAGAAACACTCTCATTTATCATTTACATTCACGCTCCTTTTTCCCATAAACGTCTATTATTTCTTGAAATATCTTAATTTTATTCTTTTTCGACGCACTCTCCGAAAAAACCGTTTGCGCGTGTTCTCGTGCTCTTTTAGACAAACGCCATCTAGTCTCTATATTGTCTAATAAAAAATTTATTTTATCGCATAACATTTGGACATTTCCGAAATCAACAAGAAGTCCTGTATCATTATCAACAATTGCCTCTGATTGCCACTCAATATCATATGCAACGATTGGACAGGAACACATCATGGCCTCTATCAAAGAAAAACCCCCAAGAACAGACAAAACGACATCGGATTTACGATATATCTCATAGACTTTATCATTATTTAAAAACCCAACAAGCAGAATTCTAGACTTAAACTTTTCGCTTAGTTTTTTTTCTATTTTTTCTTTTTCTGATCCATTTCCCACAAAAACAAAAATAACATCATCTCTACTTGAACAAATTATTTCTGCGCACCTGATTGCATCATAAATATATTTCTCTCTTTCTAATCTGGATACGCATGTAACCCAAAAGACGCCTTCCCTTTTTTCTATTTCCACACTGTCATCTAGCCTTATATCCCTAACTCCATGTCTAAAAATTCTAATCTTATTTAAATCCGCACCTCTACTTTGAATATAGTTAGATAAATGATTGCTGATCGGCAATATCATGGTTGATTTATCATAAATAAATTTTTCAATTTCAAGGGAAATAAAGCTCGCTATTTTTGAAAAAGTTCCGCTGCATTTTTTTATATAAGGTATTTTTGAATAATCCATATGTATGGAAACAGAAAATGGTTTTTTAAGAAAAATTGAAACAACATAACAACAAACTCCACAAACATAGGGATCATTGGAATGAATTATTTTTACATCATATCGACTGCAGAGCTGTATCATTTTATAAACAGCTTTCACTAATCCAGACAATTTATTACCTGTTATTTTAACCTCGTTAATTACAACTCCGTTACTGATTTCAATTTTAAAATTATTATTTCCCCACAAAATGAGTAGTAATTTTTTTGTGAATCCAGTTTGATTAATCCCGTAAACATCAAGAGTTCCAAATTTATTATACATATCTTGAATGCTTGCGCCAGGGATAAATAACAAGATAGCGTCATCACTTCTTGTTGCAGTTATATAATATTTAATAATACTAAAAAATATCATCAAGCTGTAAAACAAACTTACCACCAGCTCTTTCATGATTTTTATTATATTTATAAAAACCATAGCAAGCACCCTTTCAAAAATGCTTATTTTTTAATATTTCATAACTATTATTCTTGTATATTAATAAAAAATTTTCCTCGAGTATCTTTTTTTTGATTGATTCAGCGTAGGGCAAAAATAAAAAAATATATTTTATTGAATATTTTTTAATAAAAACATTAATATCTATTTTCATTATTGGGAAAATTGGTTCAAGCTTTTCGAAGCCTATGGAATGCCCTCCCCATGCTATCGGCTTCCTCGAAAAATAAGCCACCGCATCGCATAAATACATTGGAATACACAAGACATTGCCTTTAGGCAACTCTCTTAGTTTTTCCAAGGTTTCTCTTAAATTAGCATCAACAGAAAAACTGCCGGCTCTGGCCTTCTGTCGCAACCGTCGCAAAACCCAGAGAAAGCCCATTCCGTTGCAGAGCGCCGCACCCACGCTCCAGATTGAAAAACCAGGGGCGACAAGCATTCCCGCGAGCAGCGCGGTCGGCACCGCCGCATTGAACTGATAGAGGATGCCCGCACCAAGACATTTGAGTTGGGGAACGAACGTCGTCAGGAGAGCAAAACTTTCGACAGCGAAAAACCACGCCCAGAATGCGGAACGGCTCTCCGGAAATACATCCCCTCGAACTATAGCCAAGGCGGCGAAAAGACAAAGCGATGCGGGAAGCATCCCCGCCAGGAGCTTAAGGTGATGCAGCACACCGCGAACTCCCTCCCTGTGAAGACGAGCATCCCTGTACTCGGTCGACCGCAGGTGTGCGTACAAAGGCGAGTCGTAATACTGGTGCGCGTTGAGCCAACGCCAGTTCCTGTTCCAGAAGGTAACGATGTCCCAATGGGCCAAGAGTACCTTCCAATAAAAACCTCCACTGAGGAGAAACGCCATGGCCAGACCTGCGAGAAAAACCAAGGAAGCCGTCTTCCATCCAACGAAAGGCGAGAGGAGCAACAGGGAGAACAGGGTCAATTGCAGCGTCATCTTGTGCAGCAACGCAATGAGTCCGAGCAGCAATCCCGCGGCGAAAACCACGGCCGGAAGCGGCAGATTTCGCTGAAGCAGAAGCAGCATGAGCGCCGTGTAAAGAAGATTCCCGAGCGTTCTCGGATTGAGCTGCACATTGTAGTCCTCGAGAACCGGGGAAAGCGCGTAGACGAGCGCCGTCACCGAAGCGGCGACCATTCCGAAGACGAAATGCACATAGCCCGCAATCAGGACTCCCGTCAAGGCATCAAGGACAGGAGCGACAAGCCAGCCTGCCCGTTCCTCCACTTTCTCCGGCAATTTTCCCACAAGCCAGGGAAAGAGCGGAGGATACCACTGTTCCTGGTGTTCGAGCAGATAATAGGGAAGAGTAACGGGAATACGCCCCGTTCTGCGGTATTCCTCCAGGTACAGTTTCCAATACCAGTTGTCGATACCGTAGGCACGTGACCAGACGAAGGGAATCAACCGCGCACCGAGGACAACGCCGAAATACACCGCCAGGGCAAACGAATTTTCGAGGATGCTCATGAACGCCACCGCACCCTGGGCACTCCGAATCCCGAACAGAGATCACACAGGGAAGGTCTTCCCCCCTGGCGGATATTTCTCCGGAGGGAACGCATCCTCGGTGAATTCCAGATTTCGCTCACAGACTGACGAAACACATTACCCAACACGTGTTTGCCTCTCGGGTCGCGGCAGCAGGGAACGACATCGCCGTTCACCTGGATCGTGAGGGAAAAGTAGATCCAGGAGCAGCCGTACCAGGGAAGTGTCCAGCGGGGACGGAGGATATGCTCCTCTTCAAATCGTTTTCGGTCGTAGAGCCAGAAGGCATCGTCATCGGGAATCATTTCCACTCCCTGCGCATAGGTCCGGACGCAGGGTGAAATGATGTCCACATCATCGACGCCCCATTCCTCCATAGCCTTCTTCCGAAACGTCTCGATCTCATGCACATTGTGCCGCATGACAATGAGCCCTGCGGTGATTCTTGGGATCCTCCGCCCCTGCTTGTCGCGCAACGCCACGGTGCGCCGCAGGTTCGCAACGACACGCTCGAAATCAGACCCGACTCTGTATGTTCCGTGGGTCGCCGCACTGGCGCCGTCCATCTGAAAACTCACCATGTCGATTCCGGAATCTACGAGGCGCTCCGGATCCACAAAATCCCCGTTGGTGCAGGTTTCGACGAAAATGCCCCGTTCCCGGGCGAGACGGATCATGTCGTAGGCATGGGGATTCAGGAACGTTTCTCCCATGAAATAGAGCATCATCGCCCCCACGGAATCAGGAAGCCTGCCGAGAATAGCCTTGTACTCGTCAAGAGACATGAGCTGCCTGGGCCTTTCAAGGCAACCGGCTCCCGTTTCGCAAACCGGACACGTGAGATTGCACACGGTCGCCGGCTCGATGGTGACATGCACTGGCCGCCCCAGACTGCGCCCGCTCCCGGCAAGACAGGACAGGCCGTTCAGCACATAGTCCTTCCATCCTCTGGGACGGTGAACGAGAAGTTTGGCCGTCAGAGAAAACCCTTTCCACAGCTTACCCGCCGCATCCATTGATCATTCCCCCAGCCATTGATGCAACTGCACCAAGCCCCAGCGAAGTTCCGGAGAAAGGAGCTCTTTCGGTGTTTTCCCTTCGAAAGCGCCTTCTCCATCGTTTCTTCCGGGCAACGAAACGACTCCGTTGCGGCGAAGCCTGGAGAGAGAGCGCTTTTCAAGCGGTGCGAGATCCGCGTCGAGCCATCGGCGCACAGGAACGGCGAAGCCTTTCTTCGGGCGCTCCACCAGCTCTTTCGGCACATAGCGATGGAGAAGTTTCCGAAGCAGGTATTTCCCCTTTCCGTCGCGCACCTTGAACGCCGGCGGCAGGCTCCAGGCGAACTCGACGATGCGGTGATCCAGCAGGGGAACCCGCGTCTCGAGGCTCACTCCCATGGCGGCACGATCCACCTTCACGAGGATATCGTCGGGAAGATACATGCCGAAATCGAGAAACATGAGGCGCTCCACGAGGGATCCCTTTCGGGGCCAGCGGGACGGCGACGTGAGGAGCGAGGCGCCCTCGGAGCAGCCGCACAGGTGCCCCGGGTCCTGCGTGTGGGACACCAGGCTCCGGAAGGCGTCTTCCGGCGTTTTTGCGGCGGTGAGCGCCGCCAGTTTTTCGAGCCTCGGAGCATCGAGGCACCCTGCGAGATCTTTCGGCACGAGGTTTTTCAGGCCGGACCGGGCCACGCCGCGCAGGAGAAAACCGGCGGCTTCGCGCAGGGCAAGAGGAATCCGGGAAAGAGTCCCCCAGAGCCGCCGCA